>JAEEGJ010002202.1_pt1 | contig 122208 bp, 114 predicted proteins | sample 8958761 | NCBI WGS metagenome assembly JAEEGJ01 (sample SAMN16246546, study PRJNA631951) | gut metagenome | biome: gut microbiome; feature: rumen; material: RS-attached | host: Bos | place: Iran: Karaj | collected 2018-10
TTCTTGTCTGGAGCATATAGAGCTTCTTGTTCTCAACAGTGAACTCCATATCCTGCATATCGTGATAGTGATTTTCGAGAGTCTGGCAAACTTCCTTGAACTGAGCGAAAGCCTCAGGGAATGTCTCAGCCATCTGCTGGATAGGCATAGGAGTACGAACGCCTGCAACAACGTCCTCGCCCTGTGCGTTTGTGAGGAACTCACCCATGAGCTTCTTCTCACCTGTAGCAGGATCACGTGTGAACGCAACACCTGTACCGCAGTCGTCACCCATGTTACCGAATGCCATTGACTGTACGTTTACAGCAGTACCCCATGAGAACGGGATATCGTTATCTCTTCTGTATACGTTAGCTCTGGGGTTGTCCCATGAACGGAATACAGCCTTGATAGCGCCCATGAGCTGCTCCTTAGGATCGTCAGGGAAGTCTACGCCGATCTTTGCCTTGTACTCAGCCTTGAACTGGCCAGCAAGTGTCTTGAGATCGTCAGCTGTAAGCTCTACGTCCTGTGTTACACCCTTTTCTTCCTTCATCTTGTCGATAAGCTCTTCAAAGTACTTCTTACCAACTTCCATAACAACGTCGGAATACATCTGGATGAATCTTCTGTAGCAGTCCCATGCCCATCTGGGGTTGTTGGACTTTTCTGCGATTGTATTAACAACTGTCTCGTTGAGACCGAGGTTGAGGATTGTATCCATCATACCAGGCATTGAAGCACGTGCGCCTGAACGTACAGAAACGAGGAGCGGATTCTCCTTGTCGCCGAACTTCTTGCCGGTGATACCTTCCATCTTTGTGATATACTCGTTGATCTCAGCCTGGATCTCAGCAGAGATACCGCCGTCCTCATAGTACTGAGTACAAGCTTCTGTTGTGATTGTGAAGCCCTGGGGAACGGGGAGACCGATGTTTGTCATCTCAGCGAGGTTAGCGCCCTTACCGCCGAGAAGTTCTCTCATGTTAGCATTACCTTCAGAGAAAAGGTAACAATATTTGTTTGCCATTGGTATATACCTCCAGTTTTTAGCATTACCGAGCACCGCCTTTTAAGACAGCGCTCCAGTTATTACTATTATAACACATTACGGAAAGAATTACCATATATACATAGTGAAAATTTAAGCGTTAAAATTGTGGCATTTTATACAAAATTGTTAAATTCACTCACAAAAGGGAAAAAAGCCCTTGCATTTATTGTTAAAGTATGTAAAAATATAATAGACATATATTTTAATTCTATATGCACAACATGACAGGAGTCCACAGGGGTAATGAAAAAAATCATATCAACAGTCGCCGCATTGAGCTTTCTTGCTTGTTCCGCGTTTTCCTGCGGCAGCAAGAACAGCAGTTCATCCGAGGCAGTCACCGGCACGACTATGTCTTCCGGAACGACAGCCCAAACCGAAGACATCACCACTTCGGCAGTTACAACAACGGAAACAGCAACAGAATCGCCGACCGAACCAGATTATTTCAGCAAACTGGTATATCCAGATACTATGTCCGACAAAGAAAAAGCCGGAACTGCTTACCGTGAACTCTCTCTGATACAGTACGGCGGCGTTCAGAAGTACGGAGCAAATATCATAACATATAGTCTCAACCCAGATACACTCTCTTTTATGAAAGAAAACGCCGACAGTATCCGCGAACTTGCCGTTTACGACGAAGAGCTCGATACAAAATTCCTCGTCCACATAACACTTCCGCCGGATTATGACGAAAACAAGGAATATCCCGTATTCTTCCTCACCGACTCGCAGTTCTGGATAAACGAGGCAATGATGATGAGGGAAATGATCGGCAGCGGTGAAGCTGAACCAGTTATAATCGTGACTCTCGGACTGGATTATGACAGAGACGGCGGAAGTGTCGAAGAACGCTCGCGCTTATTTATCGTACATCAGGAGGAGACACTCGATTTCGTCACCAACGATCTTATGAAGCTAATATCTGCCAACTATAAAACAGATGCTTCCCGCTCGGTATGGTCCGGTCACTCATGGGGCGGTATATTCGCACATTACGCTCTCTGCAATTCCGATAAATACGACTATCAGCCGTTCAAGAACTACATCATAGCAAGCGCACTGCTGTCTATGACCGGCAGCAAGGAATACTGGGATTTCGACATTCCGTGGGAATACGACGACAAAATGATTGAAGAACACGCCGCTTGTATGAAAGAATACGGCTATTTTGACCGCAATGCGGTTATGGATAAAAACGTGTTCATATGTGCCGGCGGCAATGAAAGCTCGCTCGAAAATTGGATGAACGGTATGTCTTTGACAGATAACGCGAAAGCGCTTTGTGACAGACTGACCGCTCACGGCGTAAACTCTGAGCTGAAAATATATGAAGGTGAAAACCACGGAACTTATCTCGAAGAAATGCTGGCAGAGTACCTGAAAAAGACTTTCCCGGCAGAAAAATGATAATATAAGAAAAATACTTGCTTTTTTTGTTAAAGTGTGCAAAAATATAATAGGCAAATATCTTTTTGCCAAATACAATACATGATAAGGAGTTTCATAGGGGTATGAAAAAAACAATTTTATCTGTCGCTGTATTAAGCATTCTTGCTTGTTCCGCAGTTTCATGCGACAGCGGCAGCAAAAGCAGCAGTTCACCGGCTGAAAGCACAAGCGCAAGTACAGCAGCAACTCAAGCCAGCACCATGAGTCCGGAAGAAGCCTACGAAAACCTCAAAGCTCTAATGAGCGACTTCACAGACTGGTCTGAGATCAAAGATGTTGCCGAAGTATACTACACAGCAGCTTTCAACGGGGTAAAAGAAGAGGCTGTAAAATGTAATTATCCAGCCAAAATATTTGAAGCGATTAAAAATGATCCGGAATTAGGTGAATCACTCTCAGCTACTGACATCTTCGGAACATCAGATAATAAATACGATATCGGCATATTTCTGGACAACGAGCTCAGCGAAAGCGAGCTCAAAGATATCGAAAAATTTTACAAAGACAGGGCCAAAGCATTTGAGGTCAAGGATTTTAAGTGCAAGGTAACAAAGGGCTACGATATCAGAGCGTCCGTAAAAGATTATGAGGATAAAGATAATAAGGACGCTGAACCGTTCTTCCGCGATAATGCCAAAGCTGCATTTATCGAAGGCGAGGGCTGGAAGATATTCAAAGACAAATATGAATATATTAATTAATCATATATCCAAACAGGAGGAACACTTATGAACAAAGCAATAATCGCCGCTGTACTGAGTTTACTGGCATTGTCAGCAGTCTCCTGCGGCAGCGTCAGCAGCAGTTCACCGCCTGAAAGCACCAATACACCCGCAGCAACGGCAAAAAGTGATGCAGAGGAAGAACTTTCGTCCGCAGCTCAGAGAACTGTTGATAAAATGAAAGAAACAGCTTCGGAACAAGGTCAGAAGCTCGGCAAAGGCAGTTCTGCCCCTCTCGAAGCAGAAGCCGATACTGTCCTGCGCGAATGTATAAACTCTATGTATACTGCCGATTACTCGGAAACAATAAAATATTTCTACCCCGAACCCATTTGCAACACCTATGTGAACGAAAGTGAGACAGAAGATTACGAGCCTCACAGTCTTCCCGATGTCGAAGTCACAGATATCCGGATAACCTCAAGCTCAAGACTCGCTCCGGACACCGGCTGTGCATGCGCAGAGAATTATTTCAACATAACCGCAGAGAAGCGAGACATAAGCGGCTTTTCTGTAAAAGTGATCAAGGGATATTCCGTCACCTTCACCGCTGATCTCATCACCAACGGTCAGAAGGATACCGAATCCAAGGAGGTCGTCGTGGCAGAACTCGAAAACACAGGCTGGAAAGTTATCCCGCTGAGCACAGAACAATTAATGCAAATATTTGAAAACTGACCAGGAGGAAATCATTATGAACAAAGCAATAATCTTAGCAGGCGGACAGGGTAAGCGTATGAAAGCTGATATGCCGAAGCCCCTCTTCAAGGTTCTCGGCGAGCCTATGCTCGAATGGGTAATAAAGGCTTGCGAAAGCGCCGGTATCTCTGATATCTGCGTTATCAAAGGCTTCAAAGGCGAAATGATAGACGAATATCTCGGCGAGAGATACGCTACTGCTCTCCAGGAAGAGAGACTCGGTACAGGTCACGCAGTTATGCAGGCTCTCCCCTTCCTTGAGTGTGATACTTCCGGAAACACCCTCGTTCTCTGCGGAGACGCTCCGTTCATCGACGAGGACACTATCAGGGAAGCTCTCGCTCTCCACGAAGAACAGAACAATGCCGTTACAGTGATAACCTCCGAACTTGAAGAACCTTTCGGCTACGGCAGAATAGTTCGCGCTGAGGGCGGCGGTATCAGCGGTATAGTTGAGCAGAAAGACGCTGACGAGCAGCAGAAGCTCATCAAGGAAGTAAATTCCGGCACTTACTGGTTCAGAACTGAGGATCTCGTCGAGCTTCTCGGCAAGATAACCAACAACAACGCTCAGAAGGAATACTACCTCACAGATACTATTTCTATCGCTATCGCTGAGGGCAAGAACGCAGGCGCTTTCAAGTCCTCAAACCCAGACATCATCAAGGGTGCCAACGACCGCAAGGAGCTCCTTGAATTCAACAACTACGCTCGTATGAAGGTCATCGAGAAGCATATGCTCAACGGTGTTGAGTTCACCTGCCTTGACGGCGTTATCATCGAGAGAAGCGTTGAGATCGCTCAGGGTGCAGAGATACTCCCCGGCACCATACTCCGCGGAAATACTGTTATCGGTGCAGGCTGCAAGATAGGTCCCAACACAATAATCGAAAACAGCAAAATAGGCGACGGAACTATCGTCAACACAGCTCAGATATACGATTCCGAGATAGAGTCTGACGTTAATGTCGGTCCTTACGTTCATATCCGTCCCGACTGCCATATCGGCAAGAATGCCAAGGTCGGCGATTTCGTCGAGCTGAAGAACTCCTCTGTCGGCGAAAAGACCGCTATCGCTCACCTTGCTTACATCGGCGACAGCGACATCGGCAGAAAGGTAAACATCGGCTGCGGAACTGTTACTGTTAACTACGACGGTATCACAAAGTACCGCTGCGTTATCGGCGATAACAGCTTCATCGGCTGCAACACCAATCTCGTTGCTCCCGTTAAGCTCGGAAAGGCTGTTTATACTGCTGCCGGAACTACTGTCACAAGAGACGTTCCGGACTATGCTCTCGCTATTGAGCGCGGCGTTATGAAGATAAACGAGGGCTACACCATCAGAAAGCTCAAGACTAAGCAGGGCAAATAACAATAAAGTGCCTGACACCAACAACGGGATTCTAAAGGGTTCACAACCCTTTAGCGAATTCCAAAGGCAGAGCCTTTGGTGGGGTATGGGGCAAAGCCCCACAATCATAAGCACACAAAAATAAAAACCGGAGCATAATGCTCCGGTTTTCTTGTTGTGTTTCAGATTCTTGCGCCTGCCTTTTCTATAAGGCGTTCCGGCAGCCGTATATCATACTTATATATATGATATACCAGGAAATCGCACCAGCAGAATTCCCCGTCATCATAAACTACGTAGCTCGACGAGATATAATCTCCCGTGACGCAGTCCACGATCTTTCTCTGACACCTCGCTGTATATTTGCGCCCCCTCAGATAGTCGATCATTTTCTGTTTGTCATAATCAACATTAAACACGATGAGACTCAGTATACTTCCGGTATCATGAGCGAGGTTCAATTCCGAAAAATAACCTACATACTCCATATTTTAGCCCTCTCATTTGTCGTAAACGCCGATACCCGGCAACTCATTTCTTTCTATTTATATTATAGTACATAATTAGAAGATTGTCAAGCATTTAACAGAATTTTTACAATTAAACGTTAAGTTATTGTAACTTAATTATTGCTTAATTATTATTTAGTTGTAAATTTATAATTAATCGAATATCGTCAATATTTACCGAAATCATATTGACAGAACGCTAAAAATGTGTTAGAATTAATAATGCAATAATATGATAAGTGGTTGACAGCGCTGACAGGCATTACAGCGCTCTGTCTTCCATGAATGGAGGAGAAAGTAAAATGAACAACTTAAAAAAGGCTCTGGCAGGGCTTTTTTCAGTGTGCCTTTGTGCAGCTGCTATCCCCTTTGCAGCTCCGGCAGATGACACCCTGAACATTACTGCCAGTGCGTCAGACGGCGACATCAGGTCACAGATGGAATGGGGCACGCTCAGAATGGGCGGAGCGGGCTTCGTTTCAGGCATTGTAACAGGAAAGAACGAAATGTATCTCCGTACGGACGTTGGCGGTGCGTACAGATACGATTACAGCCAGAAAAAATGGGCACAGCTTTTCGGCTTCATCAGCGAGGACGACAGAGGTCTTCTCAGCTGTAAGGGTATAGCTATCGATCCTACTGACGATATGACAGCTTACTTCCTCTGCGGCTGTGCTTACTTCTCAAACGCAAAAACTGTTATCTTCAAGACTACCGACGGCGGCAAGACCTTCTCCGGCGTTGACGTCACAGACATGATCCAGGTACACGGAAACGGTGATGGACGTGAGTGTATCGAGCCTATCGCTGTCGATCCCGACAACCCGGATACTATCTATGCCGGCGGCGACGTTACAGCAGGTTCATCTGCTCTTATCAAGTCTACCGACGGCGGTAAGTCCTGGAAGCCGGTCGCAGGATACGACAAGCTCGGACTTTTCTCCGGCGAACTCAAGTACCCCTCATGGACAGACCATATGGTAAGAGGTACTGAGCCAAGTAAGCTCTACAACGAGCAGAACGGTATCGGCTGCGTTTACATCGAGGGCGGCAAGGTCTATGTAGGTACTTCCGTAACAGGACAGGCTAACATCCACGTTGCAAGCGTCAAGGATGACGTATTCGAGCCTATCGAGACTCTTCCGAATGAAAACTATCCTCTTTCCATAACAAGCGATCATAACGGAAATCTTTTCTTCACCTACATCGGCGGACTCGCTTTTGCAGGCGCTTCAGGCGGCGCATACAAGTACAACATCAAGTCCGGAACAGTTGAAAAGCTCTCCGTTTCGGACAATTCTATCGGTATGATAGAAGTTGACAAGAATGATCCCAATAAGATGTTCGCACGTACCTGCGGTATGTGGTCGGATCAGTGGTGCGGAACCGAATGGACACAGGATGATCCCAATACTCCCGAGAACGAGAGCACTATCGCATGGGGCGACCATTTCTTCCGTTCATCAGACGGCGGTAAGACATGGGAGGATATTACTCCCGGTCAGGGACCGACTGACTACTCCACAGGCAAAGGCGTAAAGAAGTTCATCTCACTCCCCCTCGATACAAACGGCTATGACTGGATCTACGGCAAAGCCTGCCACTGGGGAAGCGGTATCCTCATCGATCCGAGAGACAAAGAGGGCGACAGACTTCTCCTTACATCAGGAAACGGCGTTTTCGCCTGCGACAATGCGTGGGCAGAAAAGGATATCCAGTTCTACTTCCAGCCTGACGGCGTTGAGGAGTGCGTAAGTCTCGACTTCTTCAGCACTGCTGACGGTCTCGACATCTCAGCTATCGGCGACTACGACGGTTTTATCCACGTTGACGAGAATACTATCCCTCAGCAGTACAAGCCGAATATGGGCTCTACATCCGCTATAACAGTCTGCCCTCAGAATACCGACGTATGGGCAAGAACTGCCAACGGTGACGGCAACAACACCGGCAGCGGCTTCTATACACTCGACCGCGGCAAGACCTGGACTGCTTTCAAGCCTGCCTGCACCGGCGGCAAGCTCGCTATCACAGAGACTGCAAAGGGCAAGTACAGAATAATCAATACAAGCCCCAAGGGCGGCGTTTCCTACACAGACGATTACGGCAAGACCTGGAAGGAAAGCACCGGCATACAGGCTTCAAAGGGCGCTTATGCTCTCGTTGATCCCTACGATCCGAGCATCGTTTATGCTACCGGCGCTCAGTACAACGAATACTGGTCTTCCGATATGTCTAAGAAAGAACCTACTTATGATGAGGCTCACTATTCTTACTTCATAAGCGAAGACTACGGCGCTACATTCACCGAGACAAGAGTTTGCCCCTATAACTGGGAGCTTACCTGGAAGTTTGAACACACAGGCGACCTCGCTTATGTTTCAAAGGGTACAGTTGCTCTTGCAGGCGCAAATCAGGGACTCTACCTCATCTCCGACAAGGGCAAGACTGTCAAGAAGCTCGACAATGTTTCATACGTTAAGTGCGTAGGCTACGGCGCTCCCGAAGATAAAGACGGTCCGAATACCCTCTTTATCTTCGGTAAGCCCGGCAAGGACGATCCCGAGGGTATCTACCGCTCAACTGACGCCGGCAAGACATGGTTTTGTATCAATACTGACTATGTTTACGGCGGTACCGGCAACGGTAACTACCTCGTCGGCGACATGGACGAATTCGGCAAGGTTTATATGTCAACTGTCGGCTGCGGTATCGTTTACGGAAAACTCAGCAGCGGTGAGCCTTCCACAAAGCCTTCAACTACTGCAAGCGAGATTACCACAAAGAACCCGAATACACTTTACGGTGACGCAAACTGCGATAAGTCGGTAAATATTGCTGACGCTGTTCTTGTTATGCAGGTCGCTACAAACCCCGACAAGTACGCTCAGGGCAAGTCAAAGTCAAGCATTACCGCACAGGGCGAGATAAATGCTGATGTTGACGGCAAGAAGGGACTTTCTAACTCCGACGCTCTGCTCATTCAGAAGCACAAGCTCGGTCTAATAAGCAAGTTCCCTGTTGAAGAATAATCAAAGCAAAAGCCGGAGGACTTTATGGTCTTCCGGCTTTTTTATTATGACACTCATAATGGGGAAAAGTTTTGTATCAGCTTTTATATATGACGGGCGCACGGAATGCGCCCCTACATTTTCTGATTCGCGGAAGTATCATTAGGAGACGCCCTCTCTTCTAAGCATTCCTTTATCAACAAATTTTGTTTTCGTATGTCTCCGAGGGTATTAGTCCTCGGAGAATTGCTTTATGCGGCGTTTATTAGCTTTTCAGTGCCAATTATAATGCCGTCCACCTCAAACGCATTGGTTGTGGTAAATGTAAAGTCGATAGTGATTCGATTGGTGCAGGTTCTTGAATACTTTTCAGGCTTTTCATACACTTCAATGCGCTTGATGAATGTCCTGAGAAGTTTAGGCGTTACTTTTGTAATATTGACATTTTTCTTAGCATTGGTTATGAAATCTCGTATGTACTTCTCGCTCAACTTAATGACACTCTCAAGCTGCTTGATCCTGCTTTCATACTCGTCATGCAGTTTTTCAGAATCCTTAAACTGATCCTTAGCTTCTTTTTCACCATTGTTCATAGCTATGTTGAAGAATTCCTCTGAATGTTCCCTTGCATATGTTGTTACCTTTTTCAGCATGTAAGACTTGGTATAAGTCTTGAAGTTCACAGTTACTCCGCAAAAAGATTACACCTATTTTGCACTAATCAGATATTTTCAGAAATACAGCCTTTTGTCAAGATCCTATATTCCTCTGCTTATAAAAACTGGAAAAGCCGTTTTTAGACAAATAAAAAAGCACACAGCAGTTCGTGACGGACCTGTGTGCTTCAACTATATATTGTGCGCGAAACAAGCAAACGTATTAATTGCCTGATACCAACACTATGTTTGTGTTAATTTGTCTAAATGCCTGCCATTCGATATCTATGGAAAACTGTTTGATACAAGATATTATGTTCGCTGCTTTCTTGAAAGAAATGCTGCTCCAACAGAAGCTAAAAGCACTGAAATAATTCCGGCTGTACCGTGATCGCCTGTCTTGGGCGATTCTGAATTATCAGACGTCCGGGCTGGTGAAACGGTTGCCCCTGATACCTGAGCAGCCACAGTAGTAGTTACAGTTTCTGTGTTTGTCTGAGTAGTGGCAGTTTCTTCATTAGTTGTTACGCTCTCCGGTTCACTGAATATTCCTACATTAACTGTATTCCCGCCGGCACTCGAACCTGAAGTCGCAAGTGTATAGGCGGTTATAGTGTATTCTGAATCAGAATTGAGATCATTGACCGTAACTGTTGTAGTATCTGTGAGGACCTTTTTTCGTTTTCCGTCCTTATCTGTCAGCACGAGCTTGTAGCCTGTCAGCTGTGAACCGACAGGAATCTCGGGAGCATCAAAGCTGACTGTGATACTATCTCCGTCACGCTCAGTACGTATGTTGGCAGGATCAGCTGGTTTTTCCACTGAGTATGAACCGTCTTCTGTTACATGGATATAGTTTGAATGACATCCTGCTCCCATCCAGCAGGTAAAAACGAAATCACCTGTATTGTCAGGAGTAAACTCATACACAAGATTGTCTCCATGTTCAAGTGTTAAGTAGTTTTCGTCTTCGCTGCGCTCCGCGGTTCCCCAACCAAGCCCGGGAATCTTAACAGTTGCACCACAGCCTTTAAGAGTTGTGTCCTCCGGCACATGAACGTACCACTGAACCGGTTCTCCGACTTTGAACGATACAGTTCCTGTCCACAGGTCGCTGTATTCGGTGACAACCTTTTGTACTTCCGCAGCCTGTACGGATGTCTGAACAAAAAAGCTGCCTGAAGCTCCGGCAGTTACAAGTGAAAGTGAAGCTGCGATAATAGTTTTTTGTAATTTTTTCATGTTATGTTACTCCTATTTCAAGATTTACTATTTGATTTTGTATCTGTTGATCATGACACATATACTATATAATCAAACACATATATTTGTGTTTTTCAATACTGATTCAAAATCTGTTTTAATAAAACTCCGCCAGAACCTAATGAAAGCTCCGGCGGACATTTTTATTTTTCTTCATTATCAGTTATGACTTTATCTTCGGAGGCTGTTTCGGGATGAAACACCACATTCCCTGTTTCTGTACTAATGAAATACATATCATTTTCAAACAGCTTCCTCAGAAAGCTAATGGAACTCTTTAATATCATGACTGACACCTCTTTAATATTTCTATGACACATATTATTTCGGAAGTTTTATAATGTTATCTTCAACATCGTCCGGCTTTCCACATCCGCTCTGTACAAATGAGCACTGAACGGAAAATGTGCTGAATGGCTCTCTTACTTGTTACCATTTGTACAGCTCCTTTCCAAGCTGGCGTCAGCTTGACCACGAACACGATTCGCTTGCAAGCTCGCTTACTATTTACGTAAAGCATGATCTGCTTTCGCTCCTCCCACTTTTCTTAGTATGAAGATCAATGGGATGTATATATTATAACCTGTATTTTATTACTTGTCCAATCCTAATGATTGATTGGGAGCTATAAAAACAGGCTATATGCTGTCAGTTTTTTATGATATTATTCAGCTGTGCGACTAACTTATAGGTATCAAGTCCGTGAACACTTGCTGCATCACTGATAGTTTCAATGCCTGATGAGGGACAGCCTAAACAGTGCAGACCTATACTGAAAAGCAGATCGGCAGTTTCCGGGTGAAAGAGCACAAGATCTCCTATGAGTGTATCGGGAGTTACAGTCTCAACTCTGTCAATATCTATTTTCATAGCGCACCTCAGATGTGGTAATTGCTTTCTTTGATAGAATCGAAAAGTCCGTATTCAAAGAGTATCTCTTCAAGGCGCTCCTGAGAGAGCGGCTTCGGTATAACGAACTGTGTGTTCTCCTCTATCTTTTTGGCAAGCTCACGGTACTCGTCAGCCTGTTTTGCATCGGGTTTGTGGTCGATGACCGTTTTCTTATGTATCTCAGCTCTCTGAACTTCATTGTCACGGGGAACAAAGTGTATCAGCTGTGTACCGAGTTCCTTTGCAAATGCGGCAACGAGTTCGCGCTCACGGTCAACATTACGGCTGTTGCAGATGATACCGCCGAGACGTACACCGCCCTGCTTAGCGTATCTTGCAATACCCTTTGATATGTTGTTTGCCGCATAGAGAGCCATCATCTCGCCGCTTGCGACGATGTATATCTCCTTTGCTTTACCCTCACGGATAGGCATTGCAAAACCGCCGCAGACAACGTCACCGAGAACGTCATAGAATACATAATCGAGGTCGTCGGTATAAGCTCCGAGACGTTCAAGAAGTCCAATAGAAGTGATGATACCGCGTCCTGCACAGCCTACGCCCGGTTCGGGACCGCCTGATTCAACGCAGCGGGTACCGCCGTAGCCTTCCTTGAGAATGTCTTCAAGTTCAATATCTTCGCCGCTTTCACGGAGAGTATCAAGAACCGTCCTCTGTGCAAGTCCGCCGAGAAGAAGTCTTGTGGAGTCAGCTTTAGGATCACAGCCGACTACCATTACCTTGTTCCCTCTCTCAACAAGTCCGGCGGTGAGGTTCTGAGTTGTAGTTGATTTACCTATGCCACCTTTTCCGTAAATTGCGATCTGTCTTATTTCTTTAGCCATATTTATTCACCTTTCATTATTTGATTATTATTTGAGGATAACTGCACCGCTGCAAGCAGAGATATTTGCAGCGGCACAGTACAGGATAAAGTTCCTGCGGACATGAAACTGTCAGCCGTGTGAGAATGTATCCTTGTGTGCGATACGTTTCAAATAGATTTGGTCACCGTAGTCCTTTTCACCGGGGACTCCGATAGCGTCCGCACGGCATCTCTGACAATGCCTGAATACATCTATGTATTTTGAAGCCTTTGCCCTTACGCTCTCTATCTGAGCACAGGTCGGCTCGGGATAGTCTTTCAGTTCGTTCTGAGGGATAAGCGGGATAATATTGTAAATAGAAGCACCTGCTGCTTTTACGATCTTCGCTATCTCCTCGATATGCTCATTGTTTATTCCGATAACAAGCACCGTGTTGACCTTAATTGTTATGCCTGCCGCACTGACTTTTCTTATGCCTTCCAGCTGATTTTTTATGAGTATCTCAGCCGCTTCAACTCCCGTATAGTGCTTTCCGTGATACAGGATACCACGATTGAGCTTTGCTTCTATTTCGGGATCAACAGCATTTACCGTAACTGTAAGCGAGTCTATATCAGTTGATATTATCTCGTCAGCTTTTTCGGCAAGCAGAAGTCCGTTTGTGCTCATACATTTCACAAGGTCGGGGAACTCTTTCTTTATCAGCCTGAATGTTTCAAGCGCGTAGTCTGATGCAAGTGTATCTCCGGGACCTGCTATTCCTGCAACCTTTATCGCCGGACAAAGTTCAAGTGATTTCCTGATAACGTCAATTGCTTCCTCAGGCTTTATGACTGTTGAAGCTACTCCCGGACGCTTTTCATGGTCGTTGATACGCCTGTCACAGAAGCGGCATTCGATATTGCAGGTAGGACTTATGGGAAGATGTATCCTGCCCGTTGAGCCTTTCTTGCCTCTTGCATAGCAGGGATGCTTATCGGTCAGTTCTTCGTAGGATATCGCCATTCGTCCACCTCCCACAATCTGTCATTGATTATCTTTTCAACAAGCGGCTCTATCGGGAACGGAGCTTCGTAGACTGTGAGTCCTCGGCTTTCGAGCTGTTCAGACGCTCCTGTTCCAATCTTTGCCACAAGTACAGCGTGAACATCACTGAGTACCTCTATGACCTTGTCAAATGACGAATCATGATGATAATGTCCCTGACAGACACGCTCAACTTCTCTTGTGCCGATAAAACTATACTTCCCTGTTTCAGCATTCAGTTCTATTATATGAAATCTCTCTGCATGACCGAAATGCTGATTTACGACGATACCGTCTGTTGAAGCGACAGCTATTCTGTACGCCATATTTTTCCTCCTTTGCTTTGGGGTATGTGTCTATTATACATGGCAGTATCAGTGCTGTCCAATACTTGTTACCGAGACTTGATTCTCGGAAAAACTGATACCCCAAGTTTTATACATTTAAATACCTGAGGCAATATCTGAACTTTTATGTCTGATAATCCGGGTATCGGAATTTCTGAGAATTACTACTCGAAAATATGAATTGGACAGAGAAAACTTTATGTGATAAACTAAAAATCGCAATCGAAATGAAAGGAAAGATGAAAAGATGAAAAGAAAAATCGCACTATTTACAGCAAGTCTGCTTGCTGTTTCCGGTCTGCTTGGCGGATGCGGAAAAAAAGACAATAACGGAGCCGACAAACTGAATGTAGGCTATCTGCCGTCTCCGGGACACCTGCTATACTTTGTTGCTCAGGAAGAGGGATTCTTTGAGGATGAAGGACTTGATATTGATCTTGTTCTGTTCAATGAAAACAACAGCGAGCTCGCCGCTCTTGAATCCGGCAAAATCGACGTTGGTGCATTCGGATCGAGTGAGCTTATAACATTTCTTGCTGACGGACACGATGTAACAGTTTTCGGCGGCGCTATGATAGCAGGACACGGACTTATAGTAAAGCCTGAACTCGTTGAAGGAATACCTCAGGAAGAATGGTCGCTTGAACTTCTCAAAGGCAAGAATATAGGTGTTGAAGGAGTTGATTCAGGCCACATAGTTTACAGAGCCGCTCTGAAAAAACTCGGACTTGAAGATGATGTGGAATTCAAGGTTTTTGCAGACGGTGCAGACGCTTACAACTCCTTGAAAAACGATAATATTGATGCAGCCATCCTTTACTCTCCGTATCGTATACTTGCCGAAGATGAAGGATATGTCATACTTTCAAACAGCGGCAAGGTCGAAGGTTACGAAAATCATGTATGCTGTCGTCAGGCTGCTCTGACTTCGACTCTTGACGATGATCCTGAAAAGTATACGGCTTTCCTCAGAGCACTTATCCGTGCATATCATTTCTATCAGGAAAATCCCGACGAGACCATAGACGATCTTGCGGTATATGTTGATGTCGACAAGGATTCACTGAAAAAGGATACTTATGAATATGATACACAGATAGCAAATCCTGATCCGGATATTCTCGGTATGAATAATTTCTATGACGCACTTATCGATATCGGATTTATTGAGCCGTTTGATATTTCCAGCGGTCTTTCTTCAGAGCTTTACAGCAAGGCTCTGAACGATGTTCTGAAAGAATCTCCTGACGATGAGATCTACAGATCACTTGCTGAATACAATGAAAGAAGAGACAAATGAACAGGGTAAAACGATTATTATCAATAACTCAGATACTGTTTGTTATCAGTATTGCAGTACAGTTTCTGCCGGATAAAACAGCACGCTCCGGAGAACATATCTATGCTATAGAGCTCTTACTTGTGATAGAAGGTATACTTGCTGTCATTGCACTTTTTCTTCCCGAGAGCAAAGACTATAAGACCTGCAACGGCGTATTCGGCGTTATATTTGCCGGCATTGCCGTATGGACACTTATAACCGCAAAATTCAATCTGGTCCCACAGGATATATTCAAAGCTCCTGATATTGTCACCGAGCAGTTTATCAAAGACCGCCCGAGACTGATGAAGGATCTGCATTACAGTATGATAACCATAACAAAAGGATATGTTCTTGCTTTACTGACAGCGATACCAATAGGACTTTTCCTCGGCTGGAATCAGCAGATAGGCAAGATCAGTGAACATATCGCAGACTTTTTCGGCTCGATACCGCCTGTGGTGTTCATACCGTATGCGATAGCCCTCCTTCCGACATTTGAAAGCTGCTCGGTATTTGTAATATTCATAACCTCATTCTGGCCGATACTATCCGGAACTATGAGCGGCGTAAGAAATGTGAGCCAGGAAACGATCAGCAGTGCAAAGGTACTGTGTGTATCAAATCCGTCTATGCTGTTCCGGATACTTCTTCCTGCTTCACTTCCTCAGATATTTGACGGCTGCAATATGGGGCTTCTCATGTCGTTCATCCTGCTGACTTCCGCGGAAATGATCGGCGGAAATCAAGGAATAGGCTTCTACATACAGTATTACACCAATTTCGGTAACTTTACACGCATAATGGTCGGTATTATTTTTCTTGGAACGATAGTGACCTTAGTGACAAACCTGGTAAAAGCAGCAGAAGCATATCTGCTTCGCTGGAAGAAATAGTAATACCACATGAAAGGACAATGAGTATGCCAAAAAATATACAACTTGATCTGGAAACAGTTGAGAACAGAGAAATGCGTCTCGGTTCTATAATTTCGTGGGACGGAAAAGCTTCAGAGCTTGTAGAGCTTTCACGTTATGAGGAACGCGCACTGAAACATAAAGGATGTCCCGGTGCCGGCAAAAACGGTGAGGGCTGCCGCTTATGCGAGCTGAATATGCCCTTTAATCAGCAGAGTATGTGTGCAAACTCCATCGCTGCGTGTCAGGCGGGAAATATCCGTGACTGTGTGCTTATACAGCATTCACCCGTAGGCTGTACAGCGCGTAACCCCGAATTCAATCTTGCTTTCCGAAACGGTCTGGAACGCCGCGGTATAGAGCCGCGCAATATAAATATTATGACCACTAATCTTCTTGAAAACGACATGGTTTTCGGTGCATCGGAGAAGCTCAAAAAAGCAGCAAGAGAAGCCTTTGAACGCTATAATCCTAAGGCTATCTTTTTCTCGATGAGCTGTTCGACTGCTATCATAGGAGAAGACCTGAGCAGTATTGCCTCAGAGATGGAGGATGAACTCGGTATACCCGTTGCACCCATGCAGTGCGAGGGATTCCGTTCCAAGCACTGGTCAACAGGCTTTGATATATCACAGCACGCTGTTCTCAGACATATCGTGAACAAACACCCGAAAAAGCAGCCTGACCTCATCAATATAGTTGCGCTGTGGGGTACCGACTATTTTACCGATATGCTCAAGCCTCTCGGTCTGCGTGTGAATTACATCATGGATATAGCAAGCTTTGATGAGCTCGCACAGACATCAGAAGCTGCTTGTACATCCACTTTCTGCCACACTCTTGGTTCGTATTTTGCAACAGCTCTTGAGGAAGTTTACGGTGTTCCGCAGATACGCGCTCCGCAGCCCTATGGCTTTGCCGGTACGGACGCATGGCTGCGTGCAATTGCCAAACAGGTCGGTAAAGAAAAAGAAGCAGAGGAATTCATTGCTGCCGAGCATGAACGCGTTAAACCGCAGATAGAAGCGCTGAAAGAAAAGCTCAAAGGTGTAAACGGATTTGTACTTACCGGTTCTTCATACGCTCACGGCCTTATTTCAGTGCTGAGGGATCTTGGTATTACAGTTGACGGTTCAGTAGTTTTCCATCACGATCCTGTATATGACGGCGGCTACGAAGAACAGAACACACTGAAAACTCTTGTTGACAACTACGGTGATATCCCTCACTTTACAGTCAGCAAATGTCAGCCGTTCCAGCTTCCTGCACTTCTCAGCCGTGTCAGGGCTGATTTCATAATCATCCGCCACAACGGACTCGCTCCAAATGCCGCAAGAATGGGCATACCCTCTTTCGCTATCGGCGACGAGCATTTCCCCGTAGGCTACGACGGAATGATACGTGTAGGCGAGGCAGTGCTTGAAGTCCTTGCACGCAGAAAGATGAATCAGGTGCTGAAACGTCACGTTGAACTGCCATACAGTGACTGGTGGCTCAGTCAGAAGGACCCGTTTATTCTGGCTAAGCACCCTGAGGTGCTTGATGAAACAACTAAGGAGGTGCAGGACTAATGGCAAAGATAAAGCACACAACTATAACACATCCTCATTATGCCTGTGCAATCGGTGCAGCATATACAGTATCAGCAATTCCCGGAGCAGTTCCGATAATCAACTGCGGTCCCGGCTGCGTAGATCAGCAGTATTTTACAATGTCATTCTGCAACGGCTTTCAGGGCTCCATAGGTGCAGGCGGAGGCGATATACCCGGCACAAATTCCGGAGAGAATGAAATAGTTTTCGGCGGCGCAAAAAAACTGGACGGAGTTATAAAGTCGGCGCTGAAAATAATGAAAGGCGAGCTGTTCGTAGTTCTGTCCGGCTGTTCTCCGCAGCTTGTAGGAGATGATGTGGCGTCTGTAATAAAACCTTACCGCGAACAGGGTTATCCGATCGTTCATGCGGAGGTCCCAGGATTCAAGGGAAATAATCTTTGGGGACATGAGGAAGTTGTTCTTGCGATAATAGATCAGTTTGTAGGAGAAGCAAAAGGAGTACACCGACGTAAAAGACTCATCAATCTATGGATGGGCGCACCCTATTTCAATACCTTCTGGCGCGGCGATATCATTGAGATAAAGCGTATCCTTGAAGCTGCCGGTTTTGAAGTGAACGTATTCTTCGGCAGCGAAAGCTCCGGTGTTTCAGAGTGGAAAAGTGTCCCGAAGGCAGCGTTCAATCTGGTGCTCTCACCATGGCTTAACCTGAGAGTCGCAAAGCATCTTGAAGAGAAATACGGTCAGCCGTATCTGCATATTCCCGTTATCCCGGTCGGCGAGGAGGCAACGACTGCTTTTCTGCGTCAGGTAGTCGAATTTGCAGGGATAGACAATACAAAAGCTGAAAAATTCATCGAAAAGGAAGCCGGAAGATACTATTATTTCTTTGACCATTTCGCAGACTTTTTCGCAGAATACTGGTTCGGATTCCCATCAAAGTTTACCATTGTAGGTGATGCGGCGTATAATATCGCACTTTCAAGATTCCTCGCAGATCAGATAGGTCTGATACCTGTAGGGCAGATAATTTCTGATAACACTCCGGTGAAATACCGTGAAGAAGTTGCGGCTCTTTATGATGAACTTTCCGAAGGCGTTCCGGGGAACGTGGAATTCGTTGAGGATGGCTATCTCATCGAGCAAAAGATCTCCGATTACGATTTCGGCAGCAGTACACCGCTTATCCTCGGCTCATCATGGGAACAGGACGTGGCTAAAGAAAAAGGTGCTGTCCTTGTTGAAGTCGGCACGATAGCCACCGAGGAAGTTGTTCTGAACCGTACATATGTGGGATATACGGGGGCATTGCAATTCATCGAAAAAATTTATTCAGCAGCGGTAAGCGGCTGATACTTATGATAAACAAAGCCTGAAAGCGTTTGGTCTGCTTTCAGGCTTTAGTTTTATTCTCTTATTTCAAGCTCTCTTCTCACTTCATCGAGAAATCTCTTTCCCATACTGCTGAGCTCGTTGTTTTTCTTTGTAATATATCCGATATTCATTGAACTCTGAACACTGTCGTCAGTCCTGAACGGTATCACAAGAAACTGGTCACCGCTGAGTTTTTCCGAGTATATGCTCGAACACAGAGTATAACCGTTAAGACCTTCCATAAGATTCATCATGGTGGCACGGTCAGTAGCTTTGACAGTTTTCTGATAGGCGTGTTCAATGAGTATCTCCTCTGCGAAATAAATCTCAGTCTCGTTTTCCTGTTCAAAGGAAAGACAGGGATACGGATCGAGCTGCTCAAAGGTGAGCTCCTTTTCTTTTGCAAGAGGATGCGAACGGGCAAGGTATACACTTGCCGGACAGACAATAAGTGAATGAAATTCAAGCTCATGCTCACGGAGAAGTCTGCTTATAACGCGCTGATTAGCCTCACAGGTATAGATTATTCCTATTTCGCTTTTCAGCGAGCTTACGTCCTTTATGACATTTGCGGTGGCCGTTTCCCTCAGTGCAAGGTCGAACTGGTTCGAGTCGTAATGCTTTGCCATTTCGATGAAAGCCTTGACCGCAAAGGAGTAATGCTGCATTGACACAGCAAAGCGCCTGCGGAACTTCATTTCCTCGCCGTATTCTTCCATTACTTCTTCGTATTGCTGATAGACTCGCTTTATCTTTGAAAGGAACTGTTCTCCCTCAACAGTAGTCGTAACGCCCTTGTGAGTGCGGTGGAATATCTGTATACCCAGTTCGTTTTCAACGTCACGCACAGCGCCCGTAAGTGTAGGCTGGGCTATGAAGAGCTTTTCGGCTGCCTTGTTCATTGAACGTGATTCTGATATTGTGAGAAGATAGTTTATCTGTTGTAAAGTCATATAACACCTCGTAAAAAAACAGCTCCTTCATTTATAGAAGAAGCTGCTTTGTCGTTTCATTATAATGTATTGTTTAGGAGGCATACACTAAATGTTTTCAGCTGATTTTTTCCTGTTCAACATCGTCCTTTGCTGCACATTCGGTCTGTCCCCCTTACGATAGAGCGGAGCATACCGAGCATAGTTGATATTATATTGTTCATTGTGACCGCTCCTTTCGTTTGGTATGGTTATATTATAACCTGAAAAAAGCGTCTTGTCTAATTCGAAAAATCCATTACAGATAATAGGAAAACACTATATGCTACGCCCTGCATATGTCTTTTACGACCTCTCCTGCTATGATTAGTCCCACAACTGACGGAACAAATGCTGTACTGCCGGGAATATCGCGGCGCTCGGTGCATTTGTGCTGTGCTCCCGGAGGACAGATACAATGTGTGCGGCATGATATGGACATATCCTCTATGGGGCGTGTAGGCTGTTCCTCTGAGTATACGACCTTCAGTTTTTTCACTTTGCGCTTGCGGCACTCGATACGCATTACCTTTGCAAGCGGACAGACCTTGGTCTTGTAGATATCTGCAACGCGAAACGCCGTAGGATCAAGCTTGTTGCCTGCGCCCATACTGCTGATTATAGGTATATGAAGCTCCTGCGCCTTCATAACGAGAGCCAGCTTGGCAGTAACAGTATCAACAGCGTCTACTATATAATCGTACTCCTCAAACGGAAACTCATTTTCATTCTCGGGCAGGAAAAAGCACTTATGTATACGGATATCCACATCGGGATTTATCTCGCGCATACGTTCAGCCATGACCTCGGCTTTGTATTTGCCGACTGTTTTACGCGTGGCTATTATCTGACGGTTAAGGTTGGTCAGACAGACCTTGTCGTCGTCGATAAGGTCAAATTTATATACTCCGCTGCGGACAAGAGCTTCGCAGACATATCCGCCTACGCCGCCGATACCAAAGACAGCAACTCTTGCATCTGCGAGCTTGCTCATCCCGTCCTTGCCGATAAGAAGCTGTGTTCTTGAAAACTGATTTAGCATAATATCCTCTCTCATTCTGTTTATATAGTTTTTCGATATTTATAATATGATTATATACCGGGCTAAAGGATATGTCAATAACTAATTCACATAAATCATATTGACAAAGTAGATATAAAACTCTATAATAGAGTATAGCATACCAATGTGCATATTTTCAGAGGTGAAGTAAATGAAAAAGGAAGTCAGACAAGCTATCTATGACAAATATATTGCACCGACAAAAATAGAACGCCCCGACTATATCGGCGTTGAGATCGAAATGCCCGTTGTAAACCTCAGCGGAGAGCCTGTTGACGAAGCCGTTTCCATTAAGACTGCCGAGAGCTTCATCAGGCATTTCGGATTTATCGTATCAGGCAGGGACTCAAACGGCAATATCACATCTGCAAAGCATGAGGAAACAGGCGATATACTGTCCTTTGACTGCTGTTATTCCAATCTTGAATTATCCTTCGGCAAGGCTGTTGATCTTTTTGAGATAAAGGAAAGATTTGAGGACTACTGCCGCTTTCTCAATGCTGAATTTGCAAAGCACGGCTATACTATTACAGGTATGGGCGTTAATCCCAATGCGGATATCAACCACAATCAGCCTATCCAGAATGAGCGCTACCGTATGCTTTATCACTATCTGCACTCCTATCCCAGACATATCAACGAAGTGGCAATGCGTTTCCATGAACGCCCCGATTTCGGTACATTCACAAGCGCTTCTCAGGTACAGCTTGACGTGAGATATGAGGAGCTCACAGACGTTATCAATGTTTTCGGTCTGCTTGAGCCATACAAGGCTCTGTTGTTTGCAAACTCATATCTGCCCGACTATCCCGATTTCCTCTGCGTGAGAAATATGCTGTGGGAGCACAGTATGCAGGGCTATAATCCGCATAATGTGGGAATGTTCGGCAAAAAGGTCTCAAGCATTGACGAACTTATCGACTATATAGGTACGCAGTCCATTTACTGCACTATGCGTGACGGCAGATACATTGATTTCACACCTTTGACTTTAGATGAGTTCTTCTCCCGTGACTCTGTTGAGGGAGAATACTTCGACGGCGAAAAGTATCAGAAGATAAGCTTTACACCCGATATTTCCGACCTTGAATACCTGCGCACATTCAAATTCGAGGATCTGACGTTCAGAGGTACTATCGAATACAGAAGCTCCTGCTGTCAGCCACTCTCGGAGGCTTTGACAGTTGCTGCGTTCCACACCGGTCTGAAGGAAAAGCTGTATGAGCTTAAAGAGATACTGGCAAAGGACGATGTTATCTATTCTCACGGCTTCAGTGCCTTAGAGCTGCAGAAGCTGCTGTCAAAGCAGAAGATACCTGAATATATTGATACCGGAGCAGTTGAAAAGCAGCTCTTAATTATACTCGGTCTTGCAGCTGCCGGACTGAAAAAACGCGGCTTCGGAGAAGAAGTTCTGCTCTCTCCGCTGTATGAAAGAGTTCGCAGACATACAAATCCTGCGAAAGCAATGCTTAACGGTATACAAAGCGGTATCCCACTGAAAAGCTTCATCGAGCAGTATGCTGCTGTGTGACAGAGGATATCATTTATCCCTATAACTAATTATAAATTTTTGAGATTGGACAATCTCGGTGTGACACGGTATAATAAAAGCATCACAAAGAAAGGAGTTGTTTCACGATGAAAAAGATATGTTGTTGCTGTTGTATGACTATAAACAACCGAATAGTTTTTTGTCGGAGAAACAGCACTTTTGTTTTATAAGTATGCGCCTGTGCGTCAATAATCAAAAACAAAGGGAATGCAGTTTTCTGCGTTCCCTATTTTTATGTTTAAGGAGAATTTATTATGAGCAAGTACATTTTTACATCAGAATCAGTTACAGAGGGCCATCCAGATAAGGTCGCAGACAGGATATCAGATTCTATCCTCGACGCCTATCTTGAAAAAGATCCGGCTGCAAGAGTTGCAGCTGAAACTGTACTAAAAAACAACACCGTTATCCTCGCAGGGGAGATAGGTTCTTCTGCTGAAATAGATACAGAAAAGGTAGTGCGTGACGCTATAAACAGTATCGGTTATAATAACGAAGCACTTGGCTTTGACGGTCACACCGCAGAGATAATCAATCTGCTTGACAGACAGTCTCCCGATATCGCGCAGGGCGTTGATTCAGCTCTTGAAGTAAGAGAAGAAAACGGTACCGACATCGGTGCCGGAGATCAGGGTATCATATTCGGTTACGCTGTGAATGAAACTCCCGAACTTCTGCCGCTTCCTATCTCACTTGCACACAGACTTGCATACAGACTTACCGAAGTCCGCAAGAACGGTACGCTGAAATATCTCCGCCCTGACGGAAAAACTCAGGTATCCGTCATCTATGAAGACGGCAAGGCAGTCGGTATTGACACTGTTCTTATCTCCACTCAGCATGACGAGGAAGTTTCACAGGAACAGCTCCGCAGCGACCTTATCGAGTATGTAATCAAGCCTATTATCCCCGAGGAATGGCTCAATGATGAAGTTCGTATCCTTGTTAATCCAACAGGCAGATTCGTTATCGGCGGACCGGTCGGCGACAGCGGTCTTACCGGCAGAAAGATCATCGTTGATACTTACGGCGGAGCTGCTCATCACGGCGGCGGAGCATTCAGCGGCAAGGACTCCACAAAGGTTGACAGAAGTGCCGCATACGCTGCAAGATGGGCTGCTAAAAACATCGTTGCCGCAGGTCTTGCAGAACGCGCAGAGATTCAGCTTGCATATGCTATCGGTGTAGCTGCTCCTGTCTCTATATACGTAAATACATTCGGAACCGGCGTTATACCCGATGAAGATATACAGGCTGCTGTTTCGGAAGTGTTTGATTTCACTCCCAGCGGTATAATCAGAGAGCTTGAACTCAGAAAGCCTGTGTTCGCTCAGACTTCTGCCTACGGTCACTTCGGAAGACCTGATGCTAACTTCTCCTGGGAGCGTACAAATAAAGCTGCTGAACTTAAAAAGGTTCTCAAGGCAGCAGTTAAAGCATAACTTGAAAGTCAGCTGCTGAATAATGTTGCAATAAAAACTTCAAAACATCGCTCCCATAATGCCGTTTGATATCAGCTTATAACAGATTTTTGGCATTCCATGATTGCACTTTCCCTAACAGGTCAAATTATACAAGGCGGTACTCAATGAGAATACCGCCTTTATTTCCATTCGATTTGATTTCGTTTTCTCCGATAAGGGAATCTTACGTTGCAAGGCGTTCCTTTTTTAAAACAGTCCACCGGACTGTTTTTCAATTCACCCCTTGCGGAGCGCTTGGACGCATTGTGGGACTCTGTCCCACGCCCTGCAAGGGCTGTCAGCCCTTGACCTGACCAAAGGGATTATAATCCCTTTGGAATCCCATTGTTGGTGTCAGCAAGGTATAATGAGGCTCGTTCCATGCAAATCACAATAAAATCAAAAAGGACGCATTCAATGCGTCCTTTGCTGTTTGTTTTACTTTCTGCGTGTTCCGTTCTTGCGGTCTGTGCTGCGCTTGAGATCACACATACGCTCCTCACTCGTCTGCTTGAATCGTGACATCATATCCTCAAATGTCATCTCAGACGGAGGTGTCTGCTTCTTAGGCTCCCATATATTCGGCTTGGGGGGACGATTCTGTCCGCCTTCGCTGCGCTGTCTGTTTCCGCCCTTCTGCTGCTGCGGCGCAGGCGAATCAACTGCCTTCTTGATGGAAAGACTGACCTTGCCAGCCTCATTGATGCCTATTACCTTGACCTTTACTTCCTGATCTTCAGTAAGATGGTCGCGGATATTGTTTACGTAGGTGTTTGCGATCTCGGATATATGCACCATTCCGGTACCGCCGCCCTCAATGTCAACGAAAGCACCATACTGGGTTATACCCTTTACTTTGCCGTTATAGATCTTTCCGATTTCCAGCTGCATATTTATAGATAACTCCTTCTTAAAGGCACTCTACCTGTGCCCGATTAATCCCTTGAAGTGTCGTAGAATCTGCGTTCGTCAGGGTAAGCATAGCCCCACTGCTCGGCAGCGACCTTTTCCATATATTCTGACATATCATCGCTGTCCAGAACGCGCTGAAGTTCGGAATTCTGAGCTTCAAACGAATCTATTTTTGTCTGTATCTCGCTTAATTCTGCTTCTTTCTCTGAGCAATCCCTGTTCGTCGATACTATTATTACTGCACAGGCGATAGCAGCAGCGACAGCGGCAAGTCTTACCAGCAGGCCGTTAAACAGATGCTTACTGATATTTTTTGGTCTTTTTGCCACCCTTATCCACTTTCTTTCTTATTTTATTTACTTTTTTATTATACAACAAAAGGATAGGCTTTAGCAATAGCATTTTTAGTTTTTTAAATATGTGAACAATATTTTTGGAAGTTCCCACAAATTTGAACGCCGCTTTTTTACGTAAAAGTGCAAAAAATTGTCTGAAAGGACAGGTTATTACTCGCAAAACGACCTCAATTACCGTTATCAGCTTTGTCATTGTCCGGATGACGATGCTCCCGAGTGTGAAAATGTACAGCGTGAACCCTGCCGCGTTCCCGATAACATAGTAAAAACGCATCTCCCCTCTTGCCGCAGCTGTTGCAAAAGAGGTCAGAAATACCGCGTACAGCATCAGAAACAGTATATCCTCCGCCGCTACGAGTACGCCGTTGTGCGGCAGGAGCAGCCGTACAGTCCGGAATATATCGTATATTACGCCGAATACCGCCCCGAACAGGCACGAAAGTCCGAACAGCCGCAGTTCCTCGCTGACGCTGAAAAATGTCTCCGGTACATTCATCGGAAAAGCCTGCCAAGTGCGGATATAGGTCCGTGCCTGTCCTTGTCACCGTAGATGAGCGACCATATATCGCCTGTGATAGTCATATTCCCCGTCTCAAGGCTCATTGCGTCGATGTGGAGTTCCCTCCCCTGTATCGTCAGTTCTCCAAGCTCTGTGTAGAGACTTATCTCTCTGTCATCGAAACTGTCTACGTCCGTTACTCCCGATATACTGAGACTTTTGCGGTTCTCGAGAATGATGTTGTGGTTCTGTTTTGCTTTTTCCTGCATAATTATTCCTCCTGTATAGGTTGTCTGTATATCATATTCAGCCGGCAGACAGTTTATGTCTCTTTGTCGGATATGCACTTACAGAAAGCTTTTGACAGGCGGTTGTTTGTGCAGGTATACAAAGTGATAAATTATTTTTTTCTTATTCAACGGGTTTACATTGAAAATCGCCTCTTTTTTGCCCCTTAGTGAACGGCGGTTACGTTCGGGACGAAAGGAGGTCTTTTTATCAGAAAAAATGAAATGCTGAAAAAGCAGCGAGAACTGTTCTGCTGTTATTATGCGGTGCTGGGCAATATCTCGGAAGCTGCCGCAAAAGCAGGATTCCCTGCCGAAACTGCTCTAATAAACGGTATGGAGTGCCTGCGCTCAGCGGTCTGCCGCAAAAAGATAGGTGAGCTAAGAGAGCTGATATCCGGCAAGGGTGAGGTCATCGCAGGTCTGAAGCGACTTGCGTTCGGCAGCTGTAAGGACGCTGTCGTTCTCGCCTTTGCAGAGGAACTTCCGCCGGCAGATATCATCGAAAAGCTCGATCTGTTCAATGTTTCGGAGATCAAGCGCGTGAAAGGCGGAGGTGTGGAGGTCAAGCTGTTCGACAGACTCAAAGCTCTCGAAAAACTCTTTGAACTGGAGAATGCTTTCTCTGACCGCGATAAGGCTGCCGGTCTGATAAAGGCGCTCAGCCTGTCTGACGAGGAGGTGAATGACGTTGAAAATAACCAAGCTCTCACTTAAACAGAAGATCGCGCTGAAATGGTGGGATATGCCCCATTACCGCGGTATGGACGCTCTGATATGCGACGGTGCTGTCAGAAGCGGAAAAACGCTGTCCATGTCGCTCGGCTTTATGTTCTGGGCGTGCAGCAGATTCAGCGGCAGTTCGTTTGCTATGTGCGGCAAGACTATCACATCGCTCCGCAGAAATGTTGTGGCACCGATGCTTCCGATACTCACAGGTCTCGGCTTCACCTGCACAGAAAAGGTCAGCGCAAACTATATCGATGTAACTCTGCTCGGCAGGACAAACCGCTTCTACCTTTTCGGCGGCAAAGACGAAAGTTCGGCCGCTCTTATCCAGGGTATGACTCTCACCGGCGTATTATTCGATGAGGTCGCTCTTATGCCGCGCTCGTTCGTGGAACAGGCTCTCGCAAGATGTTCTGTGACCGGCTCGAAAATGTGGTTCAACTGCAATCCGGATACGCCGGTACACTGGTTCTACACGGACTGGATAAAAAAAGCGGAAGATAAACACGCGCTGTACCTGCACTTTACTATGGACGACAATCCTTCACTCTCACATGACATGAAGGAGCGCTACAAAAGGCTCTACACAGGGGCTTTCTATGACAGGTTCATTCTCGGAAAATGGACTGCCGCTCACGGTGCGGTCTATCCGATGTTCTCACCGGAGAAACATATCTACTCCGGAGATGTCGAGTGCGAACGCTTCGTTATATCCTGCGACTACGGTACTGTAAATCCTTCCTCGTTCGGTCTGTGGGGACTCCGTCGCGGCGTATGGCACCGCATTAAGGAGTACTACTATTCCTCGAAAAAAGAGGGGAGTCAGCGCACGGACGAGGAACACTATTCGGCTCTCGAAGAACTCGCAGGCAGCCGCGTGATAACTAAGGTCATCGTCGATCCGTCTGCCGCAAGCTTCATCGAGTGTATCCGCAGACACGGAAAATTCAGAGTCGCAAGGGCAGACAACGATGTTGTCACAGGTATAAGGAATGTGAGCAGCGCTCTGCGGCAGGGAAAGCTTATGTTCCATGAGTCGTGCAGGGATATTATCCGGGAGTTTCAGCTGTACCGCTGGAACGAAAATTCCGGAAACGATGTCCCTGTCAAGGAAAACGATCACGCTATGGACGATATGCGCTATTTTGTAATGGATACGTTAATTCACAGCGACAGCGGCGGTTTTGCCGCTCTATCGGTAGCGAGATAACAGAACTGCCGCCGTTCAGTTTATCGCAGAAGGAGGAAAAATGAAACTTTTCAAACGAAAATCAGCCGTTCCGGCAGCGGCAGAGATAGTTTCGGCTCAGCGCTGCAAAAGCGCCCTGCCGCCTCTGCCGTCAGCTGTCGGACAGGCTGAAAAAGAACTCTACGACAGGCTGCGGTTCGCCGTTCCTGTCATAGACGCTGCTATTATGAAGATCATACGCCTTACGGGTGGTTTCAGAGTGGTATGCAGCGATGAAGATATGCAGGAAACGCTGGACAATATCCTCGAAAATATCCCTGTCGGTCTTACCGGAAAGTCTATCGGCTGCTTTGCCGATAACTTCCTTGACAGTCTGCTCACCTACGGCAGCGCTGTCGGCGAGATAGTCAAGGATACGGAAAATCAGCGCATTGCAGGTCTGTGGCTCGGCGATGTTTCAAAGGTGAGCGTTTCAGCCGGAAGCACGCCTTTTTCACGCTGCTACACAGTAAGGCTTCCGGACGGTGCTCTGCACAGGATAGCTCACCCCGAGAATATCCTCTATGCTTCGCTCATCGGCGGTCACTCCCTGCTGAGAGGTCTGCCTGCGCTCAGCAGTATACTGCTACGCATATACGAATGTATAGGACAGAACTACGACCGCGCCGGGAATGTCCGGTACGCTGTCACCTACAAGCCTCAGGCAGGTTCGGACGATATGATATATTCCCGTGAACGCGCTCAGCAGATAGCGAACGAGTGGGCAGACGGTATGAATTCCGCTCGTTACGGGCAGGTGAAGGATTTCGTGGCTGTCGGGGACGTCGATATAAAGGTCATAGGGGCGGACAATCAGCTCTTCGATACGAATGTGCCGGTGAGACAGCTCCTCGAACAACTCATAGCAAAGCTTTCGATACCGCCGTTTCTGCTTGGTCTGAACTGGAGCAGTACGGAGCGTATGTCATCTCAGCAGGCGGATATTCTCACCTCAGAACTGGAATATTACAGACGGCTCATAAGTCCCGTTATCTGCGAGATAGCAGAAGCCTGTCTGAGCTCTGTCGGTTCGGATGCCGGTTGCCGCATAGAATGGGACAATATCAATCTTCAGGACGAGACTGCTCTTGCCGAAGCCCGTCTGAAAAATGCTCAGGCAAGAGAAACAGAGCTGCGTATTGAACAGCAGCTCGCAGATAAATCTTAACATTATTATTTTTGGAGGTATATTATGTATAACGATATCAGACTTGAAAAAGGACTCTATAACCTCAGCGGAAGATCTTTCACCGCTGCACTCGAGGAGCTCGATCCCTCTGCGGCTTACGCTGGGACTCCGCTCGAAAAGCTCGACGCTTTCGAGAGACAGCTCAAGCGCTTCAATATCCGTATAAGCGGTCAGGACTGCGACTGTGTGGAGAAGTTCTTTACTTCGACCGAAACGGCTGTGCTCTTCCCCGAATTCGTAACACGCTCTATCAGAAAGGGCTTCGATGAAACTATTCTCGGCTCGGTATGCGCCGCCAAGACAGTTATCTCTTCCAGCAAGTACCTCGGCTGTGTCCTCGATGACTCTGAGGATTATGTTCCGACTGCTCAGACTGCTTCGCTCCCCGAAGCTACTGTTACCGAAGGCTCTGAGCCTATTTCTCTCGCCAAGTACGGCAGACTCATCAGCGCTTCATATGAGGCGGTCCGCCAGCAGAGACTTGATGTGTTCGGTGTTATGCTCAGAAGCATTGGCGTGAGACTTGCGGCTTCCGTAGTAAAAACTGCCGTTGAAGTCCTCGCTGATGATGCTGATGAGATCGAAACAGCAGGGACTTCCCTTACATATGCCGATCTTGCGACACTCTACGGCTGTTTCAGCGACTTCGATATGACAACGGTCATCGCCGCGCCCGAAAACGCTTCCATCATAGCGGCTATGGACCAGGTCAAGGAATGCTCGGCTAATACTGCCGGCAGGTTGGTTCTCCCGCTCGGCGCAGAACTAATCAAGTGCTCGGCGGCCGAAAGCGATGCGATCATCGGTATCGACCGCGATTTCGCGCTTGAATTCATCACAAGCACTAACCTTGTTATGGAGACGGATAAGCTCATCGACCGTCAGCTCGATCAGATGACGGTCTCTATCACCTGCGGCTTCAAGAAGATAACTCCCGACGCTGTAAAGGTGCTCAGAATAAAGAGCGAATAACCATAACATAAGGAAACGGCGCTCTGTCTGCGGACGGAGCCGCCTTTCCGCGATAATGCAAGGAGGACAATATGGATAAGTTGATTCTTGATAAGATAAACAAATTCACCCGCCGTCCTATGAAAGAGGACGAGATATACGCTTTTTCAGTCGTGCTATGTGACAACGATATCGACCGCGACTGCGAGTGCTTTTCCGATGAAGCACTCGGCGAACTGAAAGAGAAGTTCGTCGGCAGGACCGGTATCTTCGACCACAATGCAAGCTCCGCAAATCAGACTGCCCGTATCTATGAGACGGAAGTCGTCACGGACTCCGAACGTCTGACAAAGACCGGAAAGCCTTACAAATACCTGAAAGCCGGCACTTATATGGTCCGTACAGAAGAAAATGCTCACCTCATCGCTGAGATAGACGGCGGTATAAAAAAGGAAGTGAGCGTATCCTGTACGGCTCAAAAGCGAACCTGTTCCGTGTGCGGCTGTGACAGGAGCATCGGCGGCTGCGCTCACGTAAAGGGAAAGAAATACAGCGGCAGGCTCTGTCATGACATTCTCAGCGGTATCACAGACGCTTACGAATGGAGCTTTGTTGCTGTTCCGGCTCAGGTAAACGCCGGTGTGACAAAGCACTTTTCGGATAAGGATAAGGTCGTTTCTCAGCCGGCTTGTGCTGACTCTGAGACAGCGGAAGAGATTCGCCGTGACATCCGCAGGCTCGCTTATTTCGTCAGCGGTACAAATGCCGCAAAGTCTCTCGGTATGACCTGCCGTTGTATGGACTCTTCACAGCTGACTGAGCTGAAAAAGTCACTCGAAAAACAACTCGTCAAAGGCTGTATATCTGTGCAGCTCGCTCCGGACAGCTGCGATACCGAAGATAATTCCGGATTTTCTATGAAATGAGGCAGAATATGAATATTGAATCAGTAAAGACTCTTTTTGAACTGTTTTCCGGCGAAAGTGCGGATAACTTCATCCCTCTCGTCAGACTCGCGGTCGATGAAACAGAGAAAATGCTGCTCCCCGATGCTGACGCTTCAGATATAAGACTCGAATTCCTCGCGGCTGCTGTTGCAAACCACCGATTCAGACGCATAATGTGTACCCGTGACCGCACTCAGTCAACTTACGCAGGCAAAATGCCCGACCTGAGATACTCTTCTGTATCAGGTTCGGAAAAGCTGCTGCGTGACTATCTCACACTCTGCAAGGAACTCATAAAGCCGCAGACTTTCACTTTTGCTGCTTTTTCCGGAAAGGAGGAAATATGCTGAATACTATAATAGATACTGTTGTATCAACTCTGAAAAGCGCAGGCGCACAGCCTGTTTACAGCGCTTTCGATGCAGTTCCGGTCGAAAGAAAGACAAAGGATATTTACACAATAGTTGGTGTGGATTCGTTCTCGAGCACCGCTCCCGTTTTCTCTCAGTATGTGGTGTACGTACCGTTCAAGGCGGAGATAAGCATTAAGGCGGCGGCTCCGCCGGATACGCCGGCAAGCGCTCTGTTGGCCTATTACAGCAGATATATCGCTCCGGCTGTCGGTGAGCTGTCAGGTCTTGAGTGTTCGCTGAAAAATCTCACCGTGAAATCTGATTCAAATATACAGCGGCTCGTTCTTTCGGCGGTGCTCTCCGCAGGCGGTATCACAAGAATCGAAAGGAGCGAACCATGAGCATTGTCACTGTGCTTAACAGCCGTCAGGCTGAGGAGGTCGCCCTCGGTCAGCTAACTCTGTGGTGTGAAGAATTCACAGCGGCCGCTGTAAGAGTACTTTCGGAGACTTCTACTGTCTCCGGTAATAATACTGTCACGAATACTTACCCACGATACGCCCGAATAACGCTCAAAGGCAGGGCTTTCTGCGAAGATGTTCCCATGTATCACGCTATGGAGCTCGACAGTATGCTCCGGGACGGTACTGTTTTCGATGTGTCCTACCGCGGAATGGTGATGAAAAACTGCCGGGTGCAGTCCTACACGGTAAGTGACAAGGGACTGAATGAGCTCGCTGTTTCGGTGGTTCTTGCCGCTGAATATCTCGAAGAAGAGGAGGTTTAAAATGAATGTAGGAATAGAAGTCACAAACAAAAACGGTACGACATTCCAGGAAAACAAAGTGCTCAGCTTTGAGTTCAGAAAAGACGCTTATCTGCCTTACAGTCTGCTCAGGATAAGACTTACCGGAAGCAGCGCCGATTACTCCGATGCCACCGCTGTCAAGCTACGAATAGGCGGTTTCACGCCGCATTACGGTCTGATAGACTCGATAACAACAGAGACTTCCGGCGGTAATACAGTCGTGAATATTGTTTCAAGGGGATTCACTTCCCTGCTGTGTCAGAATCAGATCGAACCAGGTCTGAAAACAGGCGTTTCTGTAAACAGTCTCATGAACAGCTTCTATAACTTTCCCAATGTCACCTGGGAACACAGCTCCGATACAGGCTATATCTACGTCAGACCAAATACGTCCATGTGGGACGCACTCTCCAATCTCGCATACAAGCTTTACGGCGTTTATCCATATATACGCGGTCAGAATCAGATAAGAACTTCTCCTGCACTCACTCCACGTACCTTCGTTTATACCGACGATCAGCTCATCGCAAAGGGTTCCCGTCTCCTCGGCAGGCGACTCATAAGTAATTTCCATATGGCTGACATAAACGGCGATTACGGGTACTATGAACTCACGGACACTGACGTTACCGATATGGGCATTGTCCGCCACAGCTTCTTTGATCTTGATATGCGCTTCCTGCGCGATCCTCAGGATGCCCTCGTCTACCGCGATAAATTCGCCTGCAGAGCCTGGAAACAAGTCTTCTGCAAACGCAGCGGCTACCACGGCGAGGACCTCTCGGATATTATATCGTTCGGTTCTGTCTGTGCAGAACGCATATCAGCCGTCACCGTCACCGGAAACAGCTCCGGTATCATCACCGAATCTTCTGTCTACCACGATAAGTTCCCTCACACTCAATGACCTCCCAGCATATAATATTACAGCACCTCCCATATGTGTGGTTCTTGTACTGTGATCTGCTGCTCTTATTGAGGGAAACCCTTTTGAAAAAGGGTTTCCCTCAATAATAACCATAAATGTCACTGTACAAAAATCGCACATATGAGGGTGGTGCATATTCGTGCAGGAGGTCCTGCTTATGAAGGGAACATACAGGCTCAGTGGGCTTCGTGAGGGGGAGGATTGCCGGGTATGCCGGCTTCTTTGCCGCGGCAGGCTGAGAAATCGTCTCAGCGATCTCGGGTTCATACCGGGTGTTCGTGTGGTGTGTCTGAAAAAGAGCTTTTCCGGCGATCCGGTCGCTTATAAAATCTGCGGAACGGTGATAGCGCTCCGGAACAGTGATGCTGATGATATTATTGTTTCGGGGTGAATAACATTGAAAAGTACCCGGCAGATAAAGTACAAAGGAACGTAGTCACTTTGGAATCCCATTATTGGTTTTTCAGGTTTTACAGACAAAAGCTCCCGGAACTATTCCCGGGAGCTTGCTTTTATACTGGGGGATTTTCGGCTATATAGCGGTCGAGTATCTCCGCTGCCGTTCTTACAAATACCGAACAGGGGCGTACCTTGTAATACTCCTCTGTTCGCTTTTCGGGAGTCGGTGTGCTGGTGACTTTAAGGCCTTTCAGCAGTTCGCGGCAGATGATAGTGCCGTGTACCTCTTTGAACTCCTCTGCAAGCTGCTGGATACGCTTATAGTGGAGCGCCTTTTTCTTGTCGTCCTTTTCGATACCCTCGCCGTAGAGTATGCCTGCGACCATGAACATTCCGGAACAGGTGCCGCATACCTCCCTCATACGTCCCATACCGGCACCGAACGACGATGAAAGTCTCAGTGCGAGTGCTTCGTCCATTCCTGTTACATCTGCAAACGCTACGAATATCGACTGGGCACAGTTTAGTCCCTCTGCGAAGAGTTTATAAGCCTTTTCGGCGTGATCCATTTAATACAGCTCCTTTATACATTGACACATTCTTCTGCATCGTGTCTTGATTTCTTTTCCTCATACATATTGTCATCCATTTCCTTGAGGAACTTATCAAGGTCCCCTCCGGGTGAAAGTTTGCCCGTACCAAGAGAGAAAAGCAGTTTATATGGCTTTTGGCCGCTTGCATTGAAAGCCTTTTCCTCTTTGCGGATATTCGCTTTTATCTCCTCTATATCATTATCCGTACCGGAAGGAATGATTACCATGAATTCATCACCGGCATACCGGATGGGAATGGCCTTTTCTGTGGATGAGATGCTGAGTATCCTTGCGGCTGCGATAAGTGCCGCATCGCCCTCGTCATGACCGTAGTTATCGTTTATCGCCTTGAATCTGTCCATATCCAGCATTATTCCGCGCACCTCTGTGTGCGAATAGCGGAACATACTCAGCAGGTGACTGAGATAATTGCGGTTGTATATCTTCGTGAGCGGATCAAGATAGGACAGCTCGTTCTGAAGTCCCATGTGCATACTCACAAGTCCGATCGACACAGAGCACCACGCAAGGGATACTCCGTAGATAAAATACTGCGCTGTCGCACATACGATGACCGGCATAAGAAAAAGCCATACCGGTACAAACCTCGTCTTTCCGTACCTTCTGCGATGCCTTCTTCTGACGAAAACACTCGCAAACAGATAGAAGAACGTCAGGAAAAAACAATATGTCGCAAATGACTTTCTGTGGTAAATGTTGTCAGAGTCAATGCTGAAAACAAAGTTCCATTTCATATTCAGTACAAGCCCGACAAGTCCTAACGCGCCCGGCAGACACAGCCTTTTCAGCGTCCGCCGCATATGCTTTGAACTGCCGTAAAGACGCAGATCAACATAGAGCATCCACATACACGAGACGACTATATTCGCTGTATATGTGACATAATTGGTAAAATACGCTGTCGCACGCGCTCCGTCATAGTCCTGGCCGTCCACAATGAACGATATCATATCACACACACACGAAAACACCGTTACCACACACATTATCGTGAAGAAACGGTCGCTTATCTGTCGGCGCTGTCTTACCAGATAACTGCTCAGCAGGAGCACTATCAGTATCAGCACACCCATTGAATCCGTAATTATGATCGATTGAAGGTTCATGCAGTACCTCCGTTTTATGTTTTGTTATATTATTATATCACAAGATTTTTTATATTTCAATATTATTATTGTTAATTTTTTATATGGCAGAAAAAGGGCAGATATCTCTGCCCCTCCTGAGTTTCAGGATCTTATCCTGTTATTATTGCTGCGGATAAGGAAAACTGCCCCTGTCAGGGTCACAGTTTCCTTGTATCATATGAAGAATCCTGCGATATATGCCGCTGCTGCTGCCGCAAGTGCAACTGCGATCAGCGGAAGTCCGAAGTATGCGAGCACGATAGCCGCGGCTGTTCCGGCAATCGCGGTAATGTAGCTCCCTGTGCTGTAAAATATCGCCGGTATTGTCATCGCACTGAGCACCGCATATGGAATATAATACAGAAAGCTGCGGAAAAAACCTGACTTTATCTTCTTCCTGAAAAATGCGAACGGTACCATTCGGATAAGATATGTAACGCTCGCCATTACTAATATGTATACGGTCAGCTTCACTGAGTCTCAGCCTCCTCGTCCTTTATCGGGAAAAGAAGAGCTCCAACTGCTGCTGCCGCAACTGCGCTGATGATTATCGCAAAACCGTCAGATACAGCCGTCAGCACATATCTGAACAGCACACTCGATGCCGCTGCTATAAGCACTACCAAAAGTACGCTGAGCTGCTTCCTTGCAGGCGGCATTATTATAGCAAGGAACATTCCGTAAAGCACTATTCCCATTGCACTGCTTATATCCGCCGGAAGAAGCTGTCCTGCCGCTGCGCCGAGAGCCGTTCCCGCAACCCAGCCGACAAAGGCTATGGATATCATGCCATACATATACGACGGTCTCAGCCGTTCTTTCTGTGCAGAACACACCGCGAATATCTCGTCCGTTATGCCGAATGATGCTGCAAAACGGTGCGGCGGTGTGAAGCTGGTGTCGAGCTTCTGCGACAGCGAAAGCGCCATCAGCGAATACCTCAGGTTTATTACGAGCTGGACAAGTATCATTTCGATGAGAGTTCCGCCGGCTGCTATTATGTCCACTCCGGCTGCCTGTCCGGCAGATGTGAGATTGGTCGCTGAGATAACGGCTGCTCCCAGTACGGATATGCCCGACTGGACAGCCTTGATGCCAAAACCAAAGGATACTGACAGATATCCCAGTCCTATCGGGATACCGTCATACATTCCCCTGGCAAAACGTGATCTAATGTTAATCAGTAAGTCACTTCCTCAATACAAAGATTTACTTCTGTCTTTATCTGAGATCATAATGCTGAGAAGTTGTCCTCGTATACGGACATATCCTCACACTCAGCACTTGATGTGAATACTATGAATAACATGAACTGATCGTATTTCTTGATATAGTAGGTCTGCTCTACTGAATAGCCGCCCATTGAATCATATGTTGCGGTATATGAGAGCTTGTAGAAATCCTGGCCTGCAAATTCTACCTCTTCTACCTTGCTGATGTCGGAATATGTTACGCCAACTACCTGCTTGAGCTGCTCTTTCATATTGTCAAAGTAGTACTCTTCGTCGATAAGGTCGGAAGCACCGTCAAGGCTGTTGCTTACGTCCATATTCTCAAATGCTACGATGATGTTCTTGCCGCCTTCGCCCTTTGCGTATACCTCATAGATGCTTGCCTGTTCAAGAAGCTCCTGGTCGAAGTTCTCTTCGTTGTCCGTTACGTCGAGAGCAAGGTTCATCATGCTGAGTATCTCTTCTTCCGTTGCACATACCCAGTCTTCCGGTATCTCAAACTTCAAGCCTGCAAATTCACTCTTGTAGACGCCGTTCTTGTTAGTGCCGCGCTTGAAGTTTACAGCTGCTTCTGCCTTGTTGGTGGAGTTTTCAGTTGTTTCTTCTTCGTCTCCGCCGGGAAGCTTTATCTTCTTGCCGCTCTTTGTTGTTTCTTCTTCGTCATCATCGTCCTCGTCGTCTTCATCTGTGGACTCTGTTGCTTTCTTGCTCTTGCGGCTCTTCTTGGTGGTCTCCTCTTCTTCGTCTTCTTCGTCGTCGTCTTCGTCTTCATCATCAGTTGTGTCTGTCACGGAAGTCTTCTGCTTCTTCTTGCCTGATGAAGAACTGTCATCGTCATCCTTGCCGCAGGCTGTGAACATACTGCCGCACATTACTAATGCCATTAAAAATGCTATCTTCTTTTTCATTATTATCCCTCCGGAATTATCTGTGTCGTCCGCTGCCGACGTGTCCTCCGCCGCTGTGACCGCCGCCGCTTCTGTGGCCGCCGCCGCTGCTGCTGGACTCTATCTTATGCTTTGTGGTGTATGTACGTATGAATGTATCCGATTTCTCGGAGAACGCTGATCTGTCAGACGAAACATAAACACTTGGATTCGTCTTGTTCTTGAACTTGTACTTGCTCTTTGCTACAAAGTACACTATTACGGCGATGATGAAGCCTAAACCAAATGAAAGTATAAATCTGATAAACAATGCGCCGGGAGCCATTTGTTCTGTAACATAGAACTCGCTTCCTGTATCAAAGAAATACAGTCCTTTTACCTTGTCCTTTTCAAAACTCAGCTTGCTTACTTTATAGTGATCATTATGAGTAGCGAGTATCAAGCAGAACTGCTCTATCGCTTCCTTGAACATCTTCGGATCAGGTTCAAGATCTGATGACGGGAGATAAGCTCCTACTTCATCAAGTATCTTTTCTCTCTCATCTTCATCAAATATTATTCCTGCTTTTCCTGCACAACTCAGATAGTCATATGCAGGGCTCTTACCTGAAACATCAAGGTAAAGCAAAAGACCGTCAACATTGTCTTTTCCTGATTCAATATCATATATGATTCCGGTTTTTTCAGGTGTATCCTCATCAGAAATATAAGTTCCGCTAACGTAAACGATAATGTTCATCTCAAGCTCTTCCGAACAGCTCCGGAGAGTCTTGTTGAGATCCTTTATCTGCTTGCTGTCAAACAGACCTCTATCGTCCATTACCGTTGCGACCGCTTCGTCCTTATTGTATGGGACTCTCAGGTTCTTGCCCCTGAACGCCGGCAGCGTCGCAAGCACATAGCTGAGCACTATCAGCACTATGAACAGTGCGATACACTTTAATATGGCGAGAAATACATTTTCTTTCTTCTTCACTTCATGATACCTCCGATCAGTCCTGTACAGAGTATCATGACCGCAGAGACTGCTGCACCTATACAGGCACAGAAGAGTCTCAACTTCTTCTTGTCAAGCGGCGGTGTTCCGGCAATTTTACCGGTCTGTCCGTTTATTGCGAACTCATACATTTCGCCCTTGTACTTGTATGTCATGAACCACACCGGCAGCATCATATACTGCCATTTTGTGCCGTTGATATTGTATTGCTCTACCGAGGGAACAACGACGTTATAACCCTGAATAGTGCTGTTTGTCGTGTTCTTTCCGGCAAGCTGCGCTCTCTGTCGGATACGTGGGAAGACCTCAGCCTTGTCAACGTCGTACTTGTCTGCAAAGAAACCGCTGAGATACGACATTGAGAAATCTTTCAGATCCTTGTAGTCATACGGCTCGATAGCCTCCATAAGGAGATCGTCTATCTTGCTCTCGCCGTCAGCCGGTATACCGTCAACACAGACTTTACCCTTTCGTACTATGCGGAACTCGTCCGTCTGAGTGTAGCGGTAGTTTCCCGAAGTCCATGTCTTTATCTTCTTGCCGATAGCACTGAAATCAACGGCAACATCGCAGTCGGCTACCCAGAACGGTACATACAGTCCTGTCATTTTCTCGATCTGCTGCTGGCTCTTGAAGTCAGACGGCACGAACATTCGCTTGTTTACCCATTTTTTGAAAATGTCCGTTGCGGAGTCCCTGGTCAGCTTGAAGCCTATGACCTTATGGGGACGGTAGGAACCGGTTAGTTTTCCGGAAAGTATTACGGGGTTGTGGCAATAATAGCAGAACAATGCTGTCTGCTGGTCGTCACACATAATATCTGCACCGCAGCTGTTACAATGGTACAGCTGGTTGTGATCCTCAAAATCCTGCTGCACTCCTGCTTCTTCAGGTTCAGGGATACTGTTTTCTGCAGCAGCGCAGATCTGCTTGATCTCTTCCACCGTAAAGCTGCTGAGACAGTATTCACAGGTCAGCTTTTGCGTGGCAGGATCGAATTTCAGATCGGCGTTGCAGTTTGGGCATTTGTATTCAGCAACATCCGCCAAAATGATCAGCTCCTTTATCTGAACTCAGCGGCACCTTAAACCGCTGTGATCCGTATTACAGGTATCCGGACGCTCCATCCGGCGCCCTTCTGTCAACTGCCGGCAAACTTCCGCACAGTTGGATACACACTATAATAATACCACAAGTAAACTTTTTTTGCAATAGTAATTTACAAAATACGATGTATCGCCCTCGCTTTTTGGAGAATGTGTATCTGATTTATCTGTATTGCCTTGACAAGTTTGGTGAATTGATTTATAATAGAGGTGTACGCTGAAAGATATTTTTATAGATAAGCGTAAAACAATAAAGGAAAGAGATGATGTTGATATGAAGTCCGGATTCCCCGAAGTAACACCAGAAATCGAAAAACTCGCCGAAAGATCAGTCGAAGGATACAAGATTGATCCCGCCCTTTTCACGCAGTATGACGTTAAACGCGGTCTGCGCGACATCAACGGCAACGGCGTCATTGCCGGGCTCACCAACATCAGTACCATAAAAGTCCTCGAAACAGGCGACGGTATGCCTAATCACGGTGACGGCAAGCTCTATTACCGCGGTATCGACGTCGAAGACATAGTAAGCGGCTTCATCAAGGAAAAACGCTTCGGTTTCGAGGAAACTATCTACCTGCTGCTCTTCGGCTATATGCCCTCAGAGCACGAGCTCGGCGAATTCAGGCAGATACTTGCGGATTTCCGCACACTGCCCTCATCTTTCACAAGAGATGTGATCATGAAGGCTCCGAGCGACAATATGATGAATACTCTTGCAAAGTGCGTGCTCGCACTTTACTCTTACGATAATAATGCCAACGACATATCCGTTCCCAATGTTCTGCGCCAGTGTATCGGTCTGATAACACTCTTCCCTGTACTCGCTGTCTACGGTTATCAGGCATACAAGTATACCAGCTTCGGAGGAAGTCTGTTTATCCACGATCCCCAGCCGGATCTGTCGATAGCTGAGAACCTGCTGTATATGCTGCGCCCGAACAAGAATTATACAGAGCTCGAGGCACGTATCCTCGACCTGGCGCTGGTGCTCCACGCAGAACACGGCGGCGGAAACAACTCCACCTTTACGGTCCACGTTGTTTCGTCGTCGGGAACGGATACTTACTCGGCTATCGCTGCCGCTCTCGGTTCACTGAAAGGTCCGAAGCACGGCGGTGCGAACATCAAGGTCGTTATGATGTTCGATGACATGAAGGAGAATGTCGGCGACTGGAAAGATGAGGAAGAAGTGAAAAGCTACCTCCGCACTCTGCTCCACAAGAAGGCTTTCGACCGCTCCGGTCTTATCTACGGCATGGGACACGCTGTCTACTCGCAGTCCGATCCGAGGGCAAAGGTCTTCAAGCAGTTCGTCGAAAAGCTCTCCGCTGAAAAAGGCAAAAGTGACGAATTCCAGCTGTATTCAATGGTCGAAAGACTCGCTCCCGAGGTCATCGCAGAGGAACGCCGTATCTACAAAGGCGTCTGTGCGAATGTGGACTTTTACAGCGGTTTCGTTTACCGTATGCTCGGCATACCGGACGAGCTGTTCACGCCCCTGTTCGCTGTATCGCGTATCGCAGGCTGGTCGGCTCACCGCATAGAAGAACTCATAAACTCAAACAAGATCATACGTCCCGCTTACAAGGCTATATCACCTATGCGCGAGTATACCGATATGGAGAACAGAATGGATTAAGTCTCATTGACTTAAAAATGAGATCACAAAGGGATATTATCCCTTAAACAGATATATTATAAACGTTTACATTATTCAGATCTGAAAGGAATGGTTCACATGAAAAACACTACTCAGTTAATCAACTGGAACGGCACTACCTGTGTTAAGCTCAACTCCGGCGGCTATGAGGCTCTCATCGCTTACGAGATAGGCTCCAACGTCATCCGTCTCCGCAACAACCTTGTTGGAATGGAGTTCTTCCGCTACAAGGACGACAACACAGCTGACGAAATAAGACAGTCCGCAGAGGTATGGGGACTCCCCACGCTCTATCTGCCGAACCGTTTCGCTGACGGCGTTCTCAAGACATCAGACGCTGTTTATCACCTGCCCGTGAATGAAAAGGCTCCCTTCAACAATCACATACACGGCTTCCTCCACAAGAGAGTGTTCGAGGTCGTAGAGCACAACGCTGACAACAACTGCGCTTGGCTCAAGACACGCTATGTTTACGACGAGAACGACGAATTCTTCCAGTATCTCCCCGTTCCTTTCATAGCTGAGTATACTTTCACACTCTCCGAGAACGGTCTTGAACAGGATATAAAGTTCACAAACACTTCAGGCAGCAAGGTGCTCCCGATGTCTCTCGCTTCACATACAACTATCAATGCGCCTTTCGTTGACGGTGCTAAAGAGAGCGATATCCGCCTCACAGTTCCGATAGGCAAGAAGTGCGAGCTCAATGAGCGCTGCCTCCCGACAGGCAACCTCAAGTCCCTCACAATGTGGGACCTCGAGTACAAGACAGGCAACAAGTGCCCTGTTCTCCAGGTGTGCGACAACGATATGTACTTCGGTGAGGAGACTGACCTCGACCATGAGAAGTTCCACGGTATCATCGCCGAGGACATCGCAAGCGGAAGAAAGCTCTGCTATGAGGTATCAGACGAGTATAAGTTCTGGATAATCTGGAACGACCGCGGTTTCAACCACTACTTCTGCCCCGAGCCGATGACCGCTATGATCGACGCTCCCAACCTCAGTATGCCGGCTGATGTTACAGGCTACCGTGAGGTAAAGCCCGGCGAGACATTCGAGGCTCACGAGAGATTCTTCACCAAGTAATATTACGATTTTGTAATATTGTTAAATATGTATTGACTTTACGGTGCTTCAGTGCTATTATGGTCTCAGATGATATTGGGAGGCGATACTATGCGGCTGAAAGACATAGTCATTAGAGTTGCCATTATCGCTGCTGTATGCGCGCTGATATGGTACGGACTGGGATTGTTTACCGATACCGCTGAGGATAACCATTCCACAGCAACAAGCGGACGTGAAAGTCAGCACGAACGGATTGAGAATATGTGAAAAAAGCGCACTCAGGTGCGCTTTTTTCTATATGGCGGCAAGAATTGCTTTATTGGATTGTGCAGAATAACAAAAGTGATGAATTTATCACTTTTAGCATTGACTTTCTGATATTCAGGTGATATAATTGTCACAGATAGTGATAAATATATCACATCAAAGGAGGTCAACATTATGAAAGTCAATGAAAAGAAAATTCTTACACAACACGGACAGGCGTTTATCAATCTTATATGGGGTATTGCAATGGTTCTGCTCCCGATAGCAACTACGATCAGAAAGCATTTTAACAGCTATACAAACGGCATATTTTACCGCTCTATGAATATGCTGGCAGCGTTTTGTGCTTTGTTATTAATACTATATACATCAGGTTTAAAAAAGCAACCCGAGGACGAGCTCTCTCAGTCGCTCATGCTCAAAGCAACAGCCACGGCTGCATATGTAGAGATATTCGCTGTTGCTGCTCTGTCAACAGGTATGCTTGTGACAGGCATTTTAAGAAATGACGAAACCTTCAGCGTCACCAGCTTTGATGTTTTGAACCTCGCGATGTTTCTCTGCGGAGTTTACCATATTGCAAGAAACGCCATATTCCTGTGGCTTGACCGCACTCCGAAAGAATGCGACGAAGAGGAAGAATAATGTCCGTACTGAAAACTAAACTCAAGGAATACCGCGCCAGATACGATATGAAGCAGGGCGAGCTCGCTGACCGCGTCGGAGTCCGCCGAGAGACAATCATCCGTCTCGAAAAGGGACTGTATAACCCTTCCCTCAAGCTCGCTATGGATATTGCCACTGTGTTCAGCACTACCGTCGAGGAGCTCTTCTCCTTTGAGGACGAGTCTTAATACAAAGGTCATAATTTGTTCACAAACAGGCGGAATTATTATGTTATGTTGGAAGATGTGCACAAAAAATATACTAAAAATAATACATCTTAATTTCTGTGATACCTATTGTAATATCATTCAAAATATGGTATAATAAGACAAATGCGGTACATAATCCCGCTTTAACGTTATTTAAAGGAGAAATTTCTATGAAGTTCGGTTACTTTGACGACGCTAGAAAAGAATACGTCATCAACTCACCCAAGACTCCCTATCCGTGGATAAACTACCTCGGTAACCAGGGTTTCTTCTCACTCATTTCCAATACCGCAGGCGGTTACTGCTTCTATAAGGACGCTCGTCTCCGCCGCATCACACGTTACCGCTACAACAACGTTCCGATCGATATGGGCGGACGTTATTTCTACATCAACGATAACGGTACTATCTGGAACCCCGGCTGGTCTCCTGTAAAGACTGAGCTCGACTCCTATGAGTGCCGCCACGGTATGGGCTATACCGTTATCACAGGTAAGAAGAACGGTCTCAAGGCTGAGGTTACTTTCTTCGTTCCTCAGAACTACGACGGTGAAGTTCAGCAGGTCGTTCTCACAAACGAGAGCAACGAAGCTAAGAGCTTCTCTATCTTCTCTATCGCTGAATGGTGCCTCTGGGACGCTCAGGACGACTGCACAAACTTCCAGAGAAACTTCTCCACAGGCCGTGTTGAGATCGAAGGTTCTACGATCTACCACGTAACAGAATACAGAGACAGACGTAATCACTACGCTTTCTATACAGTTAACGATACTATCGACGGCTATGACACAGACCGTGATTCATTCCTCGGTACTATCTACAACGGCTGGGACAACCCTGAGACTGTAAAGGCAGACAAGCCCTCCAACTCTTTTGCTGACGGCTGGTCACCTGTTGCTTCTCACTACAAGAAGGTTACTCTCGCTCCCGGCGAGTCCAAGACTCTTATCTACATCCTCGGCTATGCTGAGAATCCTCAGGACAAGAAGTTCGCTTCCGAAAAACCTGCTAACCTCCTTACAAGAGAGACATGGGTCCTCAACAAGGAAAAGGCTTATGCTATGATCGAGAAGTACAACACTCCTGAGAAGGTTGCTGCAGGTCTTGAAGAGCTCCGCAACACATGGGACAGCCTCCTTTCTATCTTCAATGTTCATACTCCCGATGACAAGGTCGACAGAATGGTAAATATCTGGAACCAGTATCAGTGTATGGTAACATTCAACCTTTCACGCTCCGCTTCTTACTTCGAGAGCGGTATCGGCAGAGGTATGGGCTTCCGTGACTCTAACCAGGATATCCTCGGTTTCGTTCACCAGATCCCTGAGCGTGCAAGAGAGAGACTGATTGACATCGCTTCTACTCAGCTTTCTGACGGCGGATGCTATCACCAGTATCAGCCTCTTACAAAGAAGGGTAACGCTGATATCGGCGGCGACTTCTCAGATGATCCGCTCTGGATGATCCTTTCTGTTGCTTCTTACATCAAGGAGACAGGCGACTGGGGCATCCTGGATGCTGACGTTCCTTTCGATGACGATCCGAACGGCAAGCACACTATGCTCGAACACCTCGATGTTTCATTCTATCACATCGTTAATAACCTCGGACCTCACGGTCTCCCGCTCGCTATGAGAGCTGACTGGAACGACTGTATCAACCTTTCATGCTTCTCTGACACACCCGGTGAGTCCTTCCAGACATACACCAACCCCAAGTTTGCAGCTGAGGGCGGTTACTCCAAGATCGCTGAGTCTGCTTTCGTTGCAGCTCTCTTCACATACACAGGTCCTGCTTACGTTGGTATCCTCAAGCACATCGGCAAGGCTGCTGAGGCTGATAAGGCTCAGGCTGAGATCGATAAGATGAAGAAGAACGTTATGGATTCTGCTTTCGACGGCGACTGGTTCATCAGAGCTTATGACGCCAACGGCGAGAAGATGGGCTCCAAGGAGTGCGAGGAAGGTAAGATCTTCATCGAGCCTCAGGGATTTGCAGTTATGTCTGAGATCGGTAAGGATCAGGGCGCTGACATTAAGACTCTGAATTCTATCGACAAGTACCTCAACTGCGAGTTCGGTCTCGTTCTCAATAACCCTGCTTTCACAAAGTACTACATCCAGTACGGTGAGATCTCCACATATCCCGGCGGATACAAGGAGAACGCAGGTATCTTCACACACAACAATGCTTGGATCATCTGCGCTGAGGCTTACGCCGGCCGCGGTGACAAGGCATTCGAGTACTACAGCAAGATCGCTCCTGCTTTCACTGAGGAGACTTCCGATATCCACAAGACCGAACCTTATGTATACGGTCAGATGATCGGCGGTAAGGACGCTAAGAACTTCGGTCAGGGCAAGAACTCATGGCTCACAGGTACTGCTGCTTGGAACATGGTTGCTATTTCCCAGTACATTCTCGGTGTAAAGCCTGACTTCGACGGTCTGAGCATTGATCCTTCTATCCCTGCTGCATGGGACGGCTTTACTGCTGTTCGTAAGTTCCGCGGTGCTACTTACAACATCACTATCAAGAACCCCAATCACGTTAACAAGGGCGTTAAGTCTCTCACTCTCGATGGCAAGGCTATCGAAGGCTGTGTAGTTCCTGTTTGCGACGGCGGCGTTCACGAGGTTGAAGTAGTTCTCGGCTAATTGCAGGCAACTGCGTATAACTACTATAAATGTTATAGCCATAAGGAGACTTCCGGTCTCTTTATGGCTATTTCTGAAATGAAAAGGATGACATAACTATGAAAAAGTACATTGCAGCTGCTTTGTCTTTTGCTTTGGCAAGCTGCCTTTCAGGCTGCGGAAGCAGCAATTCATCATCGTCGTCAGCTCCAAGGACAGCAGCAGCGTCCGCTGCCGCAGCAAACGCTGAGGATACAGCAGCTGCGGCGGAAAATACTTCCGCTGCTGTAACTACCGACGAAAACGGCTATGCCCACTACCCTACTCCCGAGGATGTAACAGACTTCACAGGTGTGGACTTCTCCGCGCCTTCCATTAAGGTCAGCTTCGGCGACTATGACAAGATGTTCGAGACCTCAAAGGCTATTCAGAACTATCAGCTCGAAGGTGTTGTCGTTGAGATAGACGGTGTGATAAAAAACACTGCTATGAGTCACAGCATTCAGATGTACAACGCCGATAAAAGCCAGTCTGTCGGAACGGAATTACATATCATCGGACTCGATGACAAGGATTACCCCGAAGATGACACAAGAATCCACATCGTCGGCATTGTCAGACCGCTGAATGAATACGCTCACGGCATTTACGCTGCACCGGAAAACTATTTCAAGGCTGAATAACAATACTTCAGCAATACGGAGGTAATTTATTATGAATCCAATAGCATTTGGACTCGCGCTGATACTTACAGGCCTGATCCTTGCTGCTTTAGGCCTCGTGAACACTTACTACAACAAAGTCGTTTTCCGTACATATGAGGAATTTGACGCTGTAATCACTAAACTGAAAGTGGTTCAGGGAAAAAGGTGGAACCCTTACAGGTCTTTCGTTATTCATGCAGAATACACGGTTTACGGGATCCTCGTAAAAGGTGCTTATTACACCATACTGCCCGAAGCTGTGGTCAAAGTCAATGTCGGTGATACCGTTACTGTTCAGGTCAATCCCAAAAACAAGGAAGTATTCAGGATACAGGATATTGAAGATACTCAGGAAATGGAGCTGACTCGCAGGCGCTCGCCTGTCTTAGCTGCTGTCGGTGCTGTCATCCTGATCGTAGGTTTCATCATTATCTTTACGGCATAAATAATCAAGAGGACTCCACGGAGTCCTCTTTGACTGTCAGCAAACACTTTTAAGGGAACGCCTTCACTTGCAAGGCGTTCCCAGCTTTGCATATAGCATTCTCTACAAATCAAAGATTTGTGAGACTGCTTATCATTAAAAACAGTCCACCGGACTGTTTTAAAATTCACCCTTTGCGAAGCGCTTGAACGCATTGCAGGGCTCTGCCCTGCACCTGCCAGAGACGCTGTCTCTGGACTCTGCCAAAGGAACACAGTCCCTTTGGAATCCATTTCATGGATAAATCGACTTTTTGAAGTGCAGTAACTCAAAACAAAACCCGGAGAGCGTCAAATCTCTCCGGGACTTTTTTGTTATTGCTTACGCATTCATGCCTATCTCGATAGCCTTGAAGTTGTTCGGGATAAGAGCTGCCTTTTTCGGGGGAACTACCTTCTCGATAGCCTTCTGCATTACTTCGAGTGAGCAGAGGTTTGTCTCCTTGAGGAGCTTGCCGAGGAGGATGATGTTTGAACCGCCCTTGAGTGCGTTATCGTCAGCAAGCTGCTGTGAAGGAATACCGAAGAGCTGAATGTCAGTTCTGTCTGTATTTGCTTCGATAAGTGTGCTGTCGAAGAATACCTTTCCGCCGGGACGTACAGACTTCACGAACTTGTCAAATGAAGGCTGGTTCATAGCGATAAGGAGATCAGGTGTGAGTACGAGAGGTGAACCGATAGGCTCGTCGGATATACATACTGAACAGTTGCAGGTACCGCCTCTCATCTCAGGACCGTATGAAGGAAGCCATGAGAGCTCCTTGTTGTCCATAAGTCCGCAGTAAGCGAGGATCTTGCCGGCGAAGAGTATTCCCTGTCCGCCGAATCCAGCGAGAAGTATCTCAGTAGTTGCCATTATTCATTACCTCCCTGTACATTCTCAAATACGCCCTCTGTAACGTCCTTGTATACGCCGAGAGGATAGTAAGGGATCATTTCGTCCTGAAGTCTCTTGATAGCATCGAGAGGTGCGAGTCCCCAGTTTGTAGGACAAGTTGAGAGTACCTCTACGATAGAGAAGCCTCTTCCTGCCTTCTGGTTCTCGAATGCCTTTCTTATTGCCTTCTTAGCTTCACGGATATGGGGAACGCTGTCTACTGCTACACGCTGTGCCATTGCTGTACCTGTGAGTGTGGAGAGCATCTCGCATACTCTTACAGGGAAGCCTGCAAGCTGAGGATCACGGCCGAAAGGTGTGGTCTGTGTAACCTGACCGGGGATAGTTGTAGGAGCCATCTGTCCGCCTGTCATACCGTAGATAGTGTTGTTGATGAAGATAACAACGATGTTCTCGCCTCTTGTTGCTGCGTGAACTGTCTCTGCTGTACCGATAGCTGCAAGGTCGCCGTCGCCCTGGTATGTAAAGACATACTTGTCAGGGTTTGTACGCTTAACACCTGTTGCTACAGCCGGAGCACGGCCGTGTGCAGCTTCGATCATATCGCAGTTGAAGTAGTCGTAAGCCATAACAGAGCAGCCTACGGGACATACGCCGATTGTATCGCCCTCGATGCCCATTTCGTCGATAACTTCGCAGAGTATCCTGTGAACTATACCGTGGGTGCAGCCGGGGCAGTAATGTGTAGGAATGTCAACGAGTGACTTAGGTCTTTCAAATACAACAGCCATTACTTAGCACCTCCGAGTTTCTTGATCTCCTCCAGCACCTCATCAGGTGTGGGGATTACACCGCCTGTTCTTCCGAAGAAGTGTACGGGCTTGGAGCAGTTGATAGCGAGCTTGATGTCGTCTACCATCTGTCCCATTGACATTTCAACGCTGAGGAGACACTTAGCTGTCTTAGCAGCTTCGTTGATCTCCTTTACAGGGAAAGGCCAGAGTGTCTTGGGACGGAAAAGTCCTGCCTTGATGCCGAGCTCTCTTGCAGAATTAACAGCTGACTTTACGACTCTTGCTGTTGCACCGAATGCGCAGAGAAGAATGTCGCAGTCCTCTGTGAGGTAAGACTCAGCCTCTGTCTCTGTCTCCTTGATGATCTCATACTTCTTGTAACGGTCTACAATAGACTTCTCAAGTGCATCAGGCTGGAGATAGAGTGAATTTACGATGTGGTGCTCACGAGCGTTCTTGTGGCCGTTTGTTGCCCAGCCGCTCTTGTCGTAAGCGTCAGGATTGATCTCAGGGAAGGATACAGGCTCCATCATCTGACCGAGAAGTCCGTCAGCGAGGATCATAGCCGGCATACGGTACTTGTCAGCACGGTCAAATGCCTTTACTACGTAGTCTACCATTTCCTGAACGGAAGCGGGAGCGTATACGAGAAGCTGGAAGTCACCGTGACCGAGTGCCTTTGTTGCCTGCCAGTAGTCTGCCTGTGAAGGCTGGATACCGCCGAGACCAGGGCCGCCTCTTTCTACGTTGATGATAACAGCAGGAAGATCTGAACCTGCGATGTATGATACACCTTCGCTCTTGAGAGAGATTCCGGGTGAAGATGATGATGTCATAGCACGAACGCCTGTTGATGCAGCGCCGAGTACCATATTGATAGCAGCTACCTCAGACTCAGCCTGAAGGAATACGCCGCCTGCCTTATGCATACGCTTTGCCATATATGCGGCAAGCTCTGTCTGGGGTGTGATCGGGTAACCGAAGAAGCACTTACAGCCTGCACGGATAGCAGCCTCAGCGAGAGCTTCATTACCCTTCATAAGATTTCTTTCCAAAGCTAAACAGCTCCTTTCAAAACAAAATTAAATTTATTTTTCGATTCTAATAGCGCAGTCAGGACACATTGTTGCACACATTGCGCAGCTTATGCAGGCATCCTGATCGGTACATTCAGCGTAGAAATATCCCTTTTTGTTACGCTTCTCCTTCTGGAGAACAACGATCTGCTTGGGACATACAGATGTACACAGTCCGCAGCCCTTGCAGCGCTCGGTAATAACTGTCATCTTTGTCATACACTTTCGCTCCTTTCAAAAGAGTATTATATAAATTAGGAATTCGGGATTCGGAATTCGGAATTATTTGTGTCCGTTCAGCGGACATTTCACAAGAACAATTCCGCATTCCGCATCCCTAATTCCACATTTGCATATCAGTCAACGTCCCACGGTGTTCTGACGTAGGTCGTTACAGGGAATATATCCGGACGGTCGATCAGTCCGGCAACGCTTTCAGGACAGACGGTATACTTGACCGGCAGACCTGTTCTCTGTGAAGTCTCCTCTGCAAATGCGAAGGATGCTTCTATAACAGCGGCAGTAGTCTCCCTGCCGAGGTTGGTGTTGTTCACGATAGCTGTATGCTTCATACGTGCGGCTGCCTCTATCTCATACATCAGTCCGATGACTTCGTCAGGTGTATGTGTAAGATAACGGCGCTGGTTTATAACGTAGAGCATATCTATATCTCCGCTGAACGCTTCAAGTGCATCGGCATATCTTCCGAGTGCGACTGCGCCTGCATCGTCACCGCCAACATCTATGATAAGGCAGTCCTCACTTACGGCGAGCTGTTCAACGTCGAACTGTATGGAAGGTATATCAAGGTTGCTGCACGCAAAATCAGGAGCTATGAGCTTTATGCCCTTCTCCTCAAAAAGCTTGTGCATATCTGCGGTCCTGAAATAGGGGTTTACTATATCAAGATCAACGATTGCGGCAGACTTGCCTTCCGCTGCGGCTTTAACGGCGAGGTTCACGGAAAAGGTCGTTTTTCCGCTGCCGTAGTGGCCGGTAACAATAGTAATTTTCTTCATACTGATCCTTTCGGGCGCGGTTTGTCCGCGCGAAAAATCCTATACCTACTATTATATCACTTTAAATCAATAATTGCAAGTGAAAATTTTATTGTAAAATAAGTGAATTTTTGTGAAAGCAGGCAAAAGCCCCGGCGCTTTGCCGGGGCTTTGTTCGGTGTATCAGTCTATTGCCTTTTCAGCTATTATTTGTCAAGGAAGCTGAGGTCTAACGGCTGATCTAATAATATGTCTTCCTTGCCGTCACTCTTATATGAATCAGTAAGCACATAGCCATTATCTTCAATATATCTCTTGAACGCTGATGGAGCTATAACGTCATCCGCAGCATCATTGTACCGGATATCTGTTACCTCATATTCGATGCTCTCCGACTTTCCGCGTCCTGAATACTTGAGCACTACTCCTGTTTCAATATCGATGTAATCAACAAGTTCAATGGAATCAGTTTTGATAGTTACAACTGCACACTTCCTGCCGCAAATCGTATCCATGCCGGTTATAGACATTTCATCCTTAGTGTAGTCCAGAATATCATCGTATTCATAAGATGCCAACGCTATGATGGATTCGGATCTATAATAACAATTTGGTTCTTTAGATTTATCGTGTATAATATAAATCTTATCATCCCTATTTAATTCAATGGCTCTGTCGTTATAATAGTAAGAATAGGAATCAGCTACAATGCCGTTATCAAATTCATAAGACGGAGAGCTGATCACATGCGTATCCAATTTGATTTTCTTCCGGTTGTCATATTGACCTGTTACATCCCAACTAATATGTTTCCATGTCGGGTCATCTATTTCATAAGTACCCTTAATGTACAGTTTGTCATAATGATCGGTAACGTGAGAGCACAGATCAATGATGTAGTCCTTGTCTATATTATCAGGTACTTGTTCTGCCGGCTTTGTTGTTTCAGCTTCTGTGACTTTTTCGGTCTCGGCTTCGGTTACAGGAGCTGTCTCGACTTCTGTTGCAGGAAATGTTTCGGAATTTGTTGCTATTTCAGTAACGATCTCTGAGGCATCTGTTGTAACTGCTATGGGAGTTTCGTCAAGGAAGTCAAGATCTGTGCGGCCTTCTGTTTTTACGCCAAAAGGTTCTATCATCTGCTTGAATTCCTGCGGCGTTGGTATATGTGAAGCAGCTTCATCTTCCGTATAGAACGCAAGTGTTTCCGTTGTATATTCTGTTTTTAAATCATCTTCACCGATAGTTGCAGCTCTGAGAACTGTGCCTGTTTCAATATCTATCCATTGCTCGACCTTGTTATAATCTTCATCCTCTGCTCCTGTCGGCGGCGGGGCATATATGATCACAGCACAATTTCTTCCTAAATACTCCTCTTCCCCCTTGAGCGTCACGTTATCTGCGTCCTTTAAATAATACGAAGGGGATTCTACATACAATATTTCGTCATCAATATTAAGCGTAGGTTCTCCGGTACCATTGATATACAGGGAAAGATGTTTATTCTTGTACATATACTCCAACGATTCATCCTGACCAGTAGTTACACTTGTCTTAAAGGTTCCACTAAGCGGATCAAATGAAGTACCCTGATCTCTTTCCTGTTTGAAATACTTGCGGTAAGCTATGCCGTTTTCACGGTCAAAAGCTTCTATTCTACGACCAAATCTGGTATTTGATTCACGATAATACTTGTTTGCGTATATCTTGCCGTCTTTAAATCGGTCTATCAGCCATTCCTTTGTTATCTTTTCAGACGCTATATCCTGTGTTGTCACCTGTGTCGTTGCGACTGCTTCTGTCTGAGTTGCCTGCGATTTATTATTCTTCTCAGGCTTTGCGTTCTTCATAAGCGCAACGCTTCCAACAACTGTTCCGGCTATAAGAACTACTGACGCTGCCAGTGCAAGCGGTCTTACCCATACAGGTCTCTTTACGCGGTCAACTCCGCTGACGATCTCTTCATTCTGCTCTGTATTCTCAGTATTGGCTATGTTTTTATTTCTTTCGATCTCTTCTTTCTTCATCGTATACCTCCTCTCGCTCTCAGAGAGCAGCCTTTCAAGCTGCTCGTCACTCACATCGGGACAATTATCTGTAAGTATATCCATTGAATCATCCTCTGCGTTTTCAAGCATATCAAATATATTCTTCTTATTCACAGCTGCTCCTCCTTTACCTCAGTATATCAGCTTCTATGAGCTTTGTCCTCAGCTTCGCTATCGCTCTTGTACATCGCGAACGCACCGACGAAGCTGTCATCGAAACATTATCCGCTATTTCTGACGATTTGCGTCCATAGTAGAATTTCTGTATAAGTATCGTGGAATCCGGCTCGCCAAGCTCCTGTATCTTCTGGAGAAGCACTCTGCGGAGTTCTGAACTGTCAGCGTGTTCCTCCACGCTGAAATCAGAAACGAGCTGGCGGAGATCATCTTCATCTGCATATGCTATATGGCTGTTAAACGCCGATAGTTTCCTGAAACGGTCTATCGCTGTACGCTTGGCGATCGTGCCGATATATCCCTTTATATCGCTGACGTGTTCTTCGTCATACTCGAATCTGATGAATATATCCGCCATTACGTCACAGACGCACTCCTCTATGTCCTCCTGAGTACCGCAGCTTCTGAGCTTATTAAATACTATTGAGTAGACATATCTGCCGTATTCCTTCATCAGTGCCCTGTGGCACTCAGCAGGAGAAGTGCTCAGAAGATCTCTCAGTTCGCTTCCTGTCATGTTCATCCCTCCTTTTCAGTTAGTCAAGACCGGCCTTTCATAAATACCATTCGCAGCCTGTCTCAAAAGTGCTGCAAGATCGAAAGATATTTTTTTGTACAGTATTATATTACCACATTTTTCATTTACTGCCAATAGAGTACAAAAAATCCCCCGGTTGTTTTACCGGGGGGATTTATCTTAGATTTGCTGTAAATTATTCAGCATCCTCAGCGTCAGCGTTCTTCTCAATGTAGTTTACAATGTCGCCAACTGTCTTGATCTCCTCAACAGCTTCGTCGGGGATAGAAAGATCGAATTCGTCCTCGATTGTAGTGATAAGATCAACAACATCCAGTGAATCTGCACCGAGATCATCCTGGATATTTGCCTCGGCTGTTACCTCATCAGCATCTACGCCGAGCTGCTCAGCAATAATATCCTTGAGCTTCTCTAATACCATTATTATTTCCTCCTTTGGTTTGTTGTTTAGTGAAAACGGAGTCATTCTGTGAACGCACCGATTTTTCTAAATTTAGTATAGCGTTCTTTTAGCAAAACGTCAATATCTTTTTGGCATTTTTCCGGAATTTTCTGTGACAAATATTCTTTAATATTCTCTGAAATTTTGTCTAAATCGTTATGTGCGCCTCCGAGAGGCTCTTCTATGATGGCTTCTGCAACACCGAGTTCCACCATATCTTCGGCGGTAATTCGCATTATTCCGCTTGCTTCTTCCTCTCTTGAAGCGTCCTTCCAGAGTATGCTCGCAAAGCCTCTGGGTGACAGAACGGAGTACTCCGCATTCTCGAGCATTGCAAGCTCGTCGCATACGCCAAGCGCAAGTGCGCCGCCGCTTCCGCCCTCACCGAGAACGATAGAGATAACAGGTGTACGCAGAGTCATAAACTCAGCGATATTCTTGGCGATAGCTTCGCCCTGTCCTCTTTCCTCTGCGGCAACTCCGCAGAAAGCTCCGGGAGTGTCTATGAAGCATATTACAGGTCTGTGGAACTTCTCTGCCTGCTTTGCAAGTCTGAGTGCCTTTCTGTAGCCCTCAGGATGCGGCATAGCGAAGTTGCAAGCCTTGTTTTCGTTTATATCTCTGCCCTTGACCTCGGCGATTATAGTCACCGGGCGGTTGTCAAGACGGGCAATTCCGCCGATTATTGCTCTGTCGTCGCCAAAGAGTCTGTCACCGTGCATCTCATAGAAATCTGTAAAAATGAGCGGGATATAGTCTCTTATGGTAGGTCTGCCCTTTGTATGGATGAGCTGAAGGCGTTCCCATGCTGTTCTTTTCTCTTCCATATCTCAGACCTCCTTCCTGTCATAGCCGTGGAGCTTGAGAAGATGTGAGAGCACACTTCTCATTTTTTTGCGTTCCACGATCATATCGACAAAGCCTTTTTCGTGCATGAACTCTGCAAGCTGGAAATCCTCGGGAAGTCTCTGCTTGATAGTTCCCTCGATAACTCTTCTTCCTGCAAAGCCGATAAGTACTTTGGGTTCTGCAATTATTATATCTCCCAGCGATGCAAAGCTAGCGGTAACTCCTCCTGTGGTAGGATCGGTCATAACTGCTATGTACAGTCCGCCTGCGTCATTGTGGAGCTTTACAGCACCGGATGTTTTTGCCATCTGCATAAGGGAAACTATGCCCTCCTGCATACGTGCTCCGCCTGATGCTGTGAACATTACGACGGGCATTCCGTTTTCGGTAGCATATTCAAAGGCTCTGGCGATCTTTTCACCGACAACGCTTCCCATGCTTCCCATCATATATCTTGAATCCATTACGCCTATGACTACCGGTGAGCCCTTTATTGTTGCTGTACCGGTAACTATTGCGTCATTTACCTCTGTGGAATCTCTCAGTTCCTGCTGCTTTTCGTCATACTCCGGGAAGTCAAGAGGGTTAAGGCTCTTCATATCCTTGTCGAATTCCTTGAAGCTCTCCTTATCCACGGTTATAGCGATACGCTCCTTTGAAGACAGTCTGCCGTGATAGTTGCACTTGGGGCAGACTCTGTGAAGCTCCTCATATTTTGAGAGCGGGCTCGTATCCTGACATCTGGGGCATTTGAACATCGGCGGCTTGTAGTCGTCATCGCTGCCGTTGAAGCGCTTTTTTACAACGTCAAAGAAATCTTCAAACACTTTTATTCACCACTATCTGTATATATTATCGTATTCGCCGTCCACTGCGGCTTGTTGCGTATTTACTTCTTTTTGCGGTTTTCCATATATCTGTTCAGGAAGCCGATATCATATGTTCCGTTCTTGAATTCGGGACGTGTTATCATTTCAAGCTGGAATTCAATGTTGGTATCAACACCCTCTACGATAAACTCTGCAAGTGCCCATTTCATCTTTCTGATAGCGTCCTCTCGGTCAGAGCCGTGAGCTATGAGCTTGCTTATCATCGAATCATAGAAAGGTGTTATTGTATATCCCTGGTATACTGCACCGTCTATTCTTATTCCGGGACCGCCCGGCATATACAGCGCTGTGATCGTACCGGGTGAAGGTCTGAAATCAAGATCGGGATTCTCAGCATTGATACGGCACTCGATAGCGTGTCCGCGGAGCTTGATGTCATCCTGCTTCACGCTGAGCGGCAGACCTGCTGCGACTTCTATCTGAGCCTTTACAAGGTCAAATCCTGTTACTTCCTCTGTAATCGGGTGCTCTACCTGGATACGTGTGTTCATCTCCATGAAGTAGAAGCCCTTTGAACCGTCTACGAGGAACTCGATAGTTCCGGCATTGAAGTAATTGCACTGCTTTGCTGCTGTGACAGCTGCTTCACCCATCTTCTTTCTGAGCTCTGCGTCAACGATAGGACTCGGACACTCCTCGATCACCTTCTGGTTGCGGCGCTGCATTGAGCAGTCACGCTCACCGAGGTATATATAATTTCCCTGAGTATCTGCCATTATCTGTATCTCTACATGGTGAGGATCTATGAGGAATTTCTCGATGTATACCGAACTGTCTCCGAAGAACTTCTCTGCCTCCTGCTGAGCTGCTATCATCTGTGATTCGAGCTCTTCGGGAGAATCGACTCTTCTGATGCCTCTTCCGCCGCCGCCTGCTGAAGCCTTTACAAGCACCGGATATCCGGCCTTGTCAGCGATAGCCTTTGCTTCGGCTATTGAGCCTACTGCGCCCTTTGAACCGGGTATTACAGGAACCCCGGCTTCTGCCATAGTTTCCTTTGCGGCAGCCTTATTGCCGAGCATTTCGATGGATTCCGGCGAAGGACCTATGAACACAAGTCCGAACTCTCTGCACTTCCTTGCAAAATCAGCATTCTCGGAAAGAAAACCGAAGCCGGGATGTACAGCCTCTGCACCGGTATTTAATGCTGCCTGGATAACAGCATCCATATTAAGATAGCTGTCCTTTGTTGCGGGCGGTCCTATGCAGACCGCTTCATCAGCTATCTGTGCGTGGAGCGAATTCTTATCTGCTGTTGAGTATACAGCTACGCTCCTTACGCCGAGTTCGCGGCACGCTCTGATTATGCGTACAGCTATTTCGCCTCTGTTAGCGATGAGAATTTTCTTGAACATTTATAGTATTCTCCTTAGTAAGACGTATTACTCTGTTTTTTCAGGATCAGTTGCAACAAAGGTTATCTCGCATGAAACAGCTTTTTCGCCTCCTACCGAAGCAAGTGCCTTGCCTGTTCCGACAGGTCCGCGCTGACGTATCATCTCAACCTCAAGGTCGAGTACATCTCCGGGTACTACCTGTCTGCGGAACTTAGCCTTGTCTATACCTCCGAAAAGACCTAACTTACCCTTGAATTCCGGCTTCGAGAGTATACATACTGCTCCTGCCTGGGCAAGCATCTCCACCATAAGAACGCCGGGAGTTACCGGATATCCAGGGAAATGTCCCTTGAACCAGAAATCATCCTCCTTGATGTACTTCCTTGCGTGTATCCTTACTCCTACTTCCATGTCAACTATTTCGTCAAGGAGAAGGAATGGATCGCGGTGGGGGATTATCTCCATGATCTGTTCTTTGTTCATCAGTATATCAGCCATATTGACCTCCGTTGTGATATTTTTCAGCAGAATGAGCTTATTACTTGATCACCATTACAGGCTGATCGTATTCTACAGCCTGACCGTCAGAAACAAGTATCTTATCAACGATACCGTCATACTCAGACTGTATCTCGTTCATAAGCTTCATAGACTCGATTATCATGATAACGTCGCCCTTCTTGACCTCGTCGCCTACCTTTACGAAAGGCGGCTTGTCAGGTGAAGGTGCAGCGTAGAATGTACCTACAATAGGTGATTTTACAATGTTGCCGCTTATCTCGTCAGCCTTTGCGGCTTCTGTGGGGGCGAGATCACCGGTCACCGGTGCGGCGGGTGCAGCTGTCTGCACAGGAGGAGCCATAAATGGTACCGGAGGTGCAGGTATGACCTTCTTACCCTTCAATGTGATAGTTTTGTCTCCGTCTGTTATTGTAAGCTCTGAAAGTTCTTTTGCATTCACGATGTCTGCAAGTTTTTCGATGGTTTCAATGTCGAACTGGTCGTATATCTTATCCATATCAGCTAACCTCCTTATTTTATTCTGTTACTTTTTTGAAGCAGAGTGTTGCGTTGTGTCCGCCAAATCCAAGTGAATTGGAAAGCGCAGCTCGTATCTCCTGCTCTATATTGCCATCTGCACAGTAGTCAAGGTCACAATCCTCATCGGGTACCTTATAACCAACTGTTCTGTGGATGAAGCTCTCCTGTATGGACTTTGCACAGACTATAGCTTCAACTGCTCCGGCTGCTCCGAGAAGATGTCCTATCATGGACTTTGTGGAATTTATCTTTACTTTCTTTGCCTGGTCGCCGAAAGCAAGCTTTACAGCTGCTGTCTCATACTTGTCGTTGAGACCTGTTGAAGTTCCGTGAGCGTTGATGTAGTCTATATCGGCAGGCGTAAGTCCTGCTTCCTTCATTGCGAGAGTCATACCCATTCCGGCAGCCTCTCCCGAAGGCATGGGTGAAGTCATGTGATAACCGTCGCAGGTTGCGCCGTAACCGGCTACCTCAGCGTATATCTTTGCTCCTCTTGCCTTTGCGTGCTCATATTCCTCAAGAACTACTACGCCGCTTCCTTCTCCGAGTACGAATCCGCTTCTCTCCTTATCGAAGGGAACGGAAGCTCTCTCGAGGTCGCCTGACTTTGTAAGTGCCTTCATATTGGCAAATCCGGCATATGTGAATTCGATGTTTGTACTCTCAGTACCGCCTGCAAGTGCAACATCAAGATAGCCGTCCTTGATCTTTCTGAAAGCTTCTCCGATAGAGTGAGTTCCTGTTGCACAAGCTGTGGATATATCGAAATTGGCTCCTCTGAAACCGGTCTTCATTGAGATGGTTCCGGCAGCCATATTGCTTATCATCATCGGGATATAGAACACTGATACTCTTGATGGTCCTTTGTTGAGAAACTTTTCATACTCTGAGAGCGTAAGGTCTATGCCGCCGATTCCGCTGCCGACAATAACACCGGCTCTGTAGGGATCAACGTCGGAGAAATCTGTTCCTGCATCAACAAGAGCCTCATGAGCGGCAACTACTGCGTATTTTGTAAACCTGTCCATACGCTTTGACTCCTTCTTGTCGAAGCAGCCCTCAACATCAAAATAAGCCGACTCGTCAAAATCGCGGACAATACCTGCGATCTTTACTCCTGTTGCTTCTGAATCAAACATATCAATAAATGAAAAACCTATCCTGTTTTCCTTTATCCCCTTCCAGAATTTATCAACTCCTGTTCCAAGGGGAGTAACAGCTCCCAGACCTGTAATGACAACTCTTCTGCTCATATTTTTTCCTTTCCTGCTTGCGTGTTATAATGAGATGCGGCTGACCGCATATATTGCTGTGTTACATAGAGAGTCCGCCGGAAATCTCGATGACCTGTCCTGTAACGTAGGAAGCGTCATCTGAAACGAGGAACGATACTACTGAAGCTATCTCCTCGGGTTCGCCGTAACGCTTGAGTGATACTGCATCCAGCATCTTAGCCTTGAGATCTTCGGAAAGAACATCTGTCATAGGTGTGTGTATAAATCCGGGGGCTACTGCATTACAGGTGATATTACGCGAACCGAATTCCTTTGCAGTAGTCATGGTCATACCGATAACAGCAGCCTTTGAAGCTGAATAATTCATCTGACCGGGGTTTCCGTAAAGACCTGCAACTGAGGATACATTTACGATCCTTCCGTGTCTCTGCTTCATCATAACAGCTGTAACGTGCTTTGTCATATTGTAAACGCTCTTCTGGTTTACTGCGATGACTGCATCGTACTCATCCTCAGACATTCTTGCAAGGAGCTTATCCTTTGTGATGCCTGCATTGTTGACAAGGGCATCGATAGTGCCGAAGTCAGCCTTGACCTGCTTTACCATTGCCTCGCACTGGTCAAACTTTGAAACGTCTGCCGCGTAGCATTCTGCCTTTACGCCGAAAGCACGGCACTCCTCTGCGACTGCAAGAGCTTTCTCCTTATCTGAGTCGCTGGGGTAGTGATTGATAACTACGTCAAAACCGTCTTTTGCGAGTCTTTTTGCAATGCACGCACCGATTCCCTGTGATGCGCCTGTTATGATAGCTGTTGCCATTATATACCTCCGGTTATTTTAGTATTTACTGTCAGGATAAACCTGTAAGTAGATATTGCTCTCTTTCTGAGATCGTTATTGTCTTCACAGTAACAATCATTTTTAAAGTTCAGGAGGTCATTCTGCCTGTAAGGGCACAGTGATCTCCTCAATTATTATTTTGCGAGAAGCTTTTCTGCTCCTGCCATGATCTCTTCGATTATGTCCTTGCAGGGCCTTACATCGTTCACCATACCGGAGATAGCTCCGCAGAGGAACGAACCGCTGTCAACGTTGCCGTCAACAACTGCACGTCTGAGTGCGCCGAGTGTGAGCTCCTCAAACTTCTCAGGTGTGAGTGTGCCGTCCTTTTCGCCGTTAGCAAGCTGCTTGGCGAACTTTGTCTTGATGCTGCGGCACGGATGACCTGTATATCTTCCTGTAACGATATTGTCTGTATCCTTTGCCTTGATAACAAGGTCCTTGAATGTAGGATGTATCTGACACTCCTCTGATGCGAGGAATCTTGTTCCTATCTGAACACCCTCTGCTCCGAGCATGAACGAAGCTGCCATACCTCTGCCGTCAGCGATACCGCCGGCTGCGATAACAGGTATTTCAAGTGCGTCTACTACCTGCGGAACGAGACACATTGTTGTGTTGTCTCCGATATGTCCGCCGGATTCTGTTCCCTCAGCTACAACTGCGTCAGCGCCTGCCTTTTCCATTCTTCTTGCAAGTGCTACGGACGGGATAACGGGTATTACCTTGATACCGGCTTCCTTCCATGCAGGAATGAACTTTCCGGGGTTGCCTGCGCCTGTTGTTACTACTGCGACCTTCTCATCGATAACGAGCTGAGCAAGATCCTCAGCATTAGGGCTCATGAGCATTATGTTTACGCCGAAAGGCTTGTCTGTCTTTTCCTTGCAGAGTCTGATCTGCTCACGGAGATAGTCTATCGGAGCGCTTCCGCCTGCGATAAGACCTACACCGCCGGCATTTGATACGGCAGCAGCAAGAGTATGCTCGGCAACCCATGCCATACCGCCCTGGATAATAGGGTATTTACAGCCTAAAAGTTCGGTTATCCTTGTTTTCATATATATCTCCTTTTACGTTAGTTGTAGAGTTTATCGCGTCACTTAGTATTCAAGTATTATACCGCCGTATGTAAGTCCTGCGCCGAAGCCTATGAGTGCAAGCTTCTGTCCGCGCTTGATGATGCCCTTTTCGATGGCCTCGTTGAGTGCGAGCGGTATCGATGCACTGGAGGTATTTCCGAAATGATCGAGCGTTACTATGAATTTATCCATTGAGACGCCGAGCTTCTTGGCTGCTGTCTCTATGATCCTTATATTCGCCTGATGAGGTATGAACCAGTCAATGTCGTCCTTCGTTATGCCGGTGTTTGCAGCGGCAAGCTCGAACGACTTCGGCAGAGCCTGTGTTGCGAATTTATATACTTCCTTTCCGTTCTGGAAGAGCTTGTGCGGTTTGAGTTCGGGGAAGCTGTCGCTGAATCCCTCGGGAGCTTCTGTCTTTATCTCAGAAGCTGTGTTAAGAGCTCTTGCACAGAGGAGACCTGCGCCGCTTCCGTCAGAACGCAGTGCAGATGCGAAAAGCTTGCTGCTTCTCTCGACAACTGCCGCAGCAGCGCCGTCGCCGAAGAGTATGCATGAACCGCGGTCCTCGAAATCAAGGAACTTTGAAAGTGCCTCGTTTGCAACTATGAGGACATACTTCATGCCGCCGTCCGAATCAACGAATCTTCTTGCGGTATCGAGAGCATAGACGAATCCTGTGCAGGCTGCATTGAGATCGAACGCGCCGGCATTTACTGCTCCGACAGCGTCCTGTATAATGCTTGCCATGCTCGGTGTGTGGAAATCAGCCGTTGCAGAACAGGATATCACAAGTCCTATCTCTGCCGGATCTATGCCGGATCTCTCGATCGCCTTCATGGAAGCTTTGACTCCCATATACCAGGTAGGCTCCCAGCCCGCCATGCGGCGTTCTACGATACCGGTTCGTGTCCTGATCCATTCGTCGTTTGTCTCGACGAAACGGGTAAAATCATCGTTTGTCAGTTTCTGTTCGGGCACATAAGCACCCATACCCAGAATATTTACACCCATTGAAAGAGCTCCTTTAAAAAATATTTATAAATTATGGTTGTAAAAACCGAAATTTTATGGTATGATATTAAAGGACCTGAGAGTCCACATATACTATATTGTAAATCATTTCCGCTTTTTTTGCAATGATATTTTTATACTTTGACTCAGTGAAAATGAAATATCGTCTATTCTGACAAAAATACAGCCTGTATTTTGGATGATTTTACCAACAATTTGTATATATCAAACAGAAAGGAAGTTTAACATTATGACAATTTCACTATTTTCCGGACAGGGTTCACAGACCGTCGGCATGGGCGCAGATCTCGTTGAGGCAATGCCCGAACTCGCCAAGATCTACGAGGTTGGTTCAGATATTCTCGGCAGGGATCTCAAGGCTATTTGCCACGATTCTACTATGGAAGAACTCTCCAGCACTATCAACGCTCAGCCTGCTATCATGGCTACCTCTATCGTATGTTTGGAAGCCGCGCGCAACAAAGGCTTCACATTCGACGGCGTTGCAGGTCACTCACTCGGTGAATACGCTGCTATGTATGCTTCCGGAATGATAACTCTCGAAGATGCTTTCACACTCATCAAGGCTCGTTCTGAGGCTATGGAAGAGGCTACAAAGCAGACTGTCGGCACTATGGCTGCCGTTGTCAAGATAGAACCCGAAAAGGTCGAGGAGGTTTGTGCTGCTGCAAAGAACTATGTTGCTGCTGTTAACTACAACTCACCTCTTCAGACAGTTATCGCAGGTACTCCCGAAGGTGTCGCTGAGGTAACAGATGTGTTCACAGAACTCAAGGCAAGAGTTCTCGCACTCAAGGTCGCAGGCGCTTTCCATTCAAAACTTATGCAGCCTGCCGCTGACAAATTCTATGAGACAGCAAAGAATATCAAGTTCTCAGCACCTCAGGTGAAGTATTACTCAAACGTAACAGGCGGAGCTCTCACTGACTTCTCGGATATGGCTTCACTTCTCGCAAAACATATCGTTTCCCCTGTACGCTTCACATCAGAGCTCAACGCTATGCAGGCTGACGGCGCTGACTTATTCGTTGAATTCGGTCCCGGAAAGGTCCTCACAGGTCTTGTGAAGAAGACTCTCCCGACCGTTACCGCCAAGAATGTAAGCGACTGCAAGACACTCGAGGCACTCTAAATAAATACATAAAGGAGCAGCAAAAATGAACAGATACGCACTTATCGGACATCCCCTCGGACACTCGATGTCCCCTCTCATCCACGAAAAGCTGTTTGCCCTCAGCGGTAAAAATGACTGCTCATATGAGCTCATCGACATCGCTCCCGAAGACATCGCAAACAGCCGCGAGCTAATCAGCTCGCTCTGCGGTCTCAATGTTACTATCCCACACAAACAGGCTGTTATCGGTCTTGTGGACAAGCTCGGTGCAAGCGCTGAACGCTACAACTCTGTGAACTGCATCGACTGCAAGGACGGAGTTCTCACCGGCTACAATACAGACTGCGACGGATTTCTCCTCTCTGCACAGCAGCTTCCGCTCGGCGGTAAGGTCGCTATACTCGGCTGCGGCGGCGTAGGAAGAATGATCGCTATCGAGACAGCTCTTCACGGCGGAAATATCACTCTCGCTGTTATACCGCAGGATATGAAGAACGCTCAGCTCCTTATGGCTGAGATAATGCAGAAGTGCAACAGCGCTTCTGTACGCATCGTGGATATTACAGAGCTTGACGGACAGTTCGACCTTCTCATAAACGCAACTCCCGTTGGCATGTACCCCAAGATTGATGCCTGCGCTGTAAGCGACGAAATGATCGCCAACAGCGGCAGCGTTTTCGATGTTATCTACAACCCGACAGAGACTCTTCTCATGAAGAAAGCCCGTGCTATGGGCAAGACAGCTGTCGGCGGTGCTGCTATGCTCGTATATCAGGCTGTCAAGGCTCATGAGATATGGTACGGCGGCAAATTCTCAACTGAGGACGTTGCAAAGATAATCACAGAAGTCGAAAAAGCTGTTGACAGTATGAATAAATAACATGATACGCCGCGCTGTACCGGCTGATGCTTCACGCATCGCCGAAATGATTGTCACGAACTACCGTGTGAACTTTTACCCGTTCTTTAAAAATGACCCGTTCTACTTCGGCGAACTGAACGTCCTTGATGTTGCGTCTGAATACTGTGAAGGCTCCGAAGCCCTGCGCTGTACGCACGTCTATGAGGACGAAGAAGGCGTGGTCAAGGGCATTATCCGTGTGAACGGCAGAGAGATAGAAAAGCTCTACGTTGAGCCGCAGTTTCAGAGCAGCGGCATAGGTGCGGAGCTTCTGCACTTCGCCGTGGACGAGCTCGGTGCCGACTGGCTGTGGGCGCTCGAATACAACTCGCGCGGAATAGCTTTCTACAAGCGGAACGGCTTTGAACTCACCGGCGAAAAAATGATCGAGGACGAGTGGGTGCCTCTGCTGAAAATGTCGCTTACCGAAGACGGCAGGCGGAATATACAGAATAAACACAAGGAGGATCAAGTATGACTGTATTCTTATGCGGCTTTATGGGCTGCGGAAAGTCAACAGCCGGAAAGCTCGCTGCAAAGAAACTCGGCTGCGGCTTCACCGACACAGACGACCTTATCGTGCGCACTCTCGATATGGAGATACCGCAGATATTCGAGCAGAAGGGTGAGCCTTTCTTCCGTCAGGCCGAACAGGAGATAGTCAAGTCGCTCTGCGGCAAGAAGATAGTTGCTGCCTGCGGCGGCGGAGCCATGATAAATCCGGATACTGCAAAGGCTGCAAGAGAATCCGGAAGCGCCGTGGTTTTCCTTGACGTACCGTTTGACATATGCTACGAACGCATAAGCGGTGACGAGAACCGCCCTATCGTTATGCGCTCCACTAAAGAAGAACTCGAAGCGCTCTACAACCAGCGCCGCGAAATCTATATGAAACACTCCACTATACAGCTCCTCTGCACAGGCAATCCCATGGAAACTGCCGATATGATCGCAGAGGCAGTAAAGAAATAAAACTCACAGACAAGAATTATCTGAACGGAGACTATTATGCTTATCTACAATGCTGAGATCCACACAATGTCCGGAAAGAGCGTTATCCCCTGCGGCTGGCTGTCAGTCGAGGACGGAAAGATCGCCCTTATAGGCGAGGGAACGCCCGACCTCATACCCGAGGACAGTATAGATGCCGGCGGCGGTATCCTCCTGCCCGGATTTATAGACGCTCACACTCACCTCGGTATACTCGAGGACGGTCTCGATTTTGAGGGCGACGACTGCAACGAATCGACCGATCCGTTCACTCCTCAGATGAGAGCGATAGACGGTATCAATCCCTTTGACCGCTGCTTTGAAGAGGCTCGTATGCGCGGTATAACCGCTGCTGCTTCCAGTCCCGGAAGCGCCAATCCCTGCGGCGGCGAGATCTGTGCCATAAAGACCAACGGCAGACGTATCGACGATATGCTCATACGCACCTGCGGTATAAAGTTCGCACTCGGCGAGAACCCCAAGAACGTCTACAACGGCAAGGACGAGACACCCATTACGCGAATGGCGATAACTGCCGCTATCCGCGAGGGACTCTACAAGGCTCGCCGCTATGTTCACGATATGGACAGTTACTACTCCGACAGCGAGAACTACGATCCGCCGGAGTATGACATAAAGTGCGAGGCTCTCATGGAGCTCCTTGACCGCAAGCAGAAGGCTTTCTTCCACTGTCACCGCGCTGATGACATCTGCACGGCTATGCGTATCGCAAAGGAATTCTCACTCGATGCCGTTATCATTCACGGCACGGAAGGCCATTTGATAGCTGATATCATAGCTTCTGAGGAGATCCCCGTTATATGCGGACCGGTCATCTGCGACCGCTGCAAGCCCGAAATGCGCGGACTTGAACTGAAAAACGCTGCCGTTATGCACGAAAACGGCGTAAAGATAGCAATTTGTACCGACCATACCGTTATCCCGATACAGTATCTCCCACTCTCCGCACAGGCTGCGGTAAAGGGCGGTCTCAGCTTCGATGAAGCTGTAAGAGCTATTACCATCGCTCCGGCTGAGATACTCGGCATAGACGAACAGACCGGAAGTCTCGAACCCGAAAAGGACGCTGACCTCCAGCTCTACCGCAAGGGCGAGAATCCTCTCGACCTGATGAGCGAGCCTGCCCTTGTTATGATAAACGGTGAGATCTGCCGCAACGAGGTGTGATATGAAACATCTCATATCTCTCCTGACCGCTCTGACTACTGCTGTAATGCTCCTTCCGATGAACGTTTCAGCAGATACTGCCGCCCCCAGATTCACCTATGAGGTGACAGACACTTCGTCTAAGACTGCTTGTATCACCGGCGGAAAAGATATTTCCGGCAGCGTTGTCATTCCTCAGGAGATAGACGGATATAAAGTGACTTCTATCGGCGACAGAGCTTTCTTCGGCAACTGCGATATTACTTCCGTGACAGTTCCCGACGGTATCACGGAGATAGGCAGTTTCGCATTCTCCGGCTGTCTCAGCCTGACTGATGTGAAGCTCTCCAAATACACGGAAAAGCTCGGAAGCTCCTGTTTCCTCAGCTGTACTGCCCTTGTGGAAGCCGACCTTGGCGAGTCGCTGACGGCTGTCCCGGAGCGCTGCTTCTATGCCTGCACTTCACTGCGCTGGGCAGATATTCCCGAAACAGCCGCTCTCATAGGCAGCGAAGCATATTTCAGCTGCCCGGATACTTCCGGGATACGAATACCGCCGTCCGTTAAAACGATAGGCACCGACGCGATAGGCTCGCATTACAATATAAGGTCAAAGTCAGTGGAGACTATCCCAGGATTCAGTGTGTCCGGTATGACTGACACTTATGCACAGTTCTATGCGGAGGACAAAGGCTTTGCTTTCACAGAAGATCACGGACACATCACCGGCGATGCAGACCTTGACGGACTTGTGCTCGCATTTGATGCTTCTTCCGTACTGCGTGAATACACTCTCCTGTCAAGCGGAAAGCGCTCAACTTTCTCGCGCCTGCAAAGGCAGAATGCCGACTTCGACAGCGATGGTCTGATAAGCGCTTTCGACGCTTCGGGAATACTCCGTGCCTACACTATGGCAAGCTCTGAGGTCGGTTAATATGTCTGACCACTGTAAAGTATTAGTGCAAAAAACTGCTTTTTCGCCAAAAGGAACTTGTATTAAACAGTAAAATTTCTATATGTCTTTCCCGCACAGGAACTTGACATTTCGACAAAAAGATAGTATGATTAAAGGTAATAATTTTCGATTTGTAAGGAGGAACTATTATGCTGACAGACAATAACAGCAAATTCCAGAAGGAAGGTCTCACCTTCGACGACGTACTGCTCATTCCGGCTGAGTCAAACGTTACCCCAAATATGATAAAGCTCGGAACGAACCTCACGAAGACTATCAGACTCAATACTCCTATAATGACAGCCGCTATGGATACCGTAACGGATTCCCGTATGGCTATCGCTATCGCCCGTGAAGGCGGTATCGGCATCATTCATAAGAATATGTCTATCGAGCAGCAGGCTGAAGAGGTGGACAAGGTTAAGCGTTCTGAGAACGGCGTTATCGTTAACCCCTTCTCTCTTACAGAAGACCACATCGTTGCTGACGCAGACGAGCTCATGGGGAAATTCAAGATCTCAGGCGTTCCGATCGTTGACGGAAACGGCAAGCTCGTTGGTATCATCACAAACAGAGATATGCGCTTCCTCACAGACTTCAATGCTAAGATCTCGGAAGTTATGACAAAGGACAACCTCATCACAGCTCCTGTCGGCACTACACTTTCTCAGGCTCAGGAGATCCTCCGCGCACACAAGATCGAAAAACTCCCCATCGTTGACGATGAAGGCTACCTCAAGGGCCTTATCACTATCAAGGATATAGAAAAATCAGTTCAGTACCCGAATTCAGCTCGTGACAGCAAAGGCAGACTCCTCTGCGGCGCTGCTATCGGTGTTACTGCTAACGTTCTCGACAGAGCAAAGGCTCTTATCGAGGCTCAGGCAGACGTTCTCGTGCTCGACTCCGCTCACGGACACAGCGCTAACATCATCAAGTGCCTGAAAATGGTAAAGGAAGCATTCCCGGATACACCTGTTATTGCCGGAAATATCGCTACTGCTGAAGCTGCTGAGGCTCTTATCGCAGCAGGCGCTGACTGCCTCAAGGTCGGTATCGGCCCCGGTTCTATCTGTACAACAAGAGTCGTTGCAGGTATCGGTGTTCCTCAGATCACAGCTGTTTACGACGTTGCCTGCGTTGCTTCAAAGTACGGTATCCCTGTTATCGCTGACGGCGGTATCAAGTACTCAGGAGACATCGTTAAGGCTCTTGCAGCCGGCGCAAACGTTGTTATGCTCGGTTCACTTCTCGCAGGCTGTGCTGAAGCTCCCGGTGAGACTGAGATCTATCAGGGACGTCAGTTCAAGGTTTACAGAGGTATGGGAAGCCTTGGCGCTATGGCTAACGGTTCTACTGACAGATACTTCCAGGAAGGCGCTAAGAAGCTCGTTCCCGAGGGCGTTGAGGGACGTGTTCCGTTCAAGGGACCTCTCTGCGACACTATCTTCCAGCTCGTCGGCGGTATCCGCTCAGGTATGGGTTACTGCGGATGTGAGGATATCCCCACACTCCACGACAAGGCTAAGTTCATCCGTATCACAGGTGCAGGTCTCAAGGAGAGCCACCCCCACGATATTTATATCACAAAGGAAGCTCCCAACTATTCAGCTCAGATATAACGATAATAAAAGGACAGTCCATATGGGCTGTCCTTTCTGTTTAACGGTATTATAGATTCAGGGGACAGCTTGTTTGCTGTCCCCTGTTTTTGTTATTATAACTCCAACTGCTTATACAAGCACGCAGGGTGTCCCGTTGATTGTAAAGACATATACCGGCAGATAATCGCCCATTCTCACATTCAAAGACTTAGAGCCATGGTCAATATCGATAGCGTCGATATACAGACATTTACGGTTTGTTATCTCAGCGTCGGGAATGATCTTGTGGATAGTCTCATCGAAAGTTGAGAAGTCCTTTTTACTCTCGCCGTCCATCTTCTCGGCAACTACATATGTGAAATCGTAGTCTGTCTCTTCCTCGCCTGCTTTGAGCATATAATTCTTGTACTCTTCATGAAGCTGCTTTGCATATTCATCAGCGGTCTTGCAGCCTGAATTCTCTAAAACATAATCAAGAAGCTTCTTATCTGTACACTGCTCGATAAGCTCGCCCTTGCCTTGTCCGATGCCTGCTATATAGAATGAAAGAACTTTTGACTCTTCAAGGCTTACGCAATCGTGATCTACCTCTGTCATTATCGCAACGCCCTCTTCAACTGTATGCTTTGTCATATTTGCACCGTAAGGGATATCCGTTGACTTAACGACACTGTTAGATGAACTGCTGCTCTTGCTGCCGCATGACACGGGAGCTGTAAGCATAACTGCTGCAAGAATCACTGCTGCTGTTGTTTTGAAAATATTTCTCATAGCCATTCTCCTTATCCAAACGTGTAGAATCTGCCGTCTTTCTCGGCAAAAATTATTTCATAGCCACCAAGAAGGAGCTGTTCTAAATCGTCTCCCTCGCACTTGACCATAACATAGAAGTCCATATCATAGAACTTGTCAGTTTCTTTTTGAGTCTTCTCCTTATAATCGCTGCCAAGAGCTGACGAGTAGCTGTCAAAGAAGCTGTTTATATTAGCCTGAGGATCGTTCTGTGTCGCTGTCTCTTCACCCTCATGACCGGCTTCCGACATAAGTGAGGCTTGTGCCTCTGCTTCTGCTGTGCCGTGAGGTTCAATCTTTATTCTTGTAATGGTATACTTTCCGCCTGCTTTGCTCTCGAGGTTGGCACACTGCTTCGAGAAAGACCTTTTCAGGTCATAGCCGTAGTCCTTCTGAAGATAAGCGTCCATTCCGTCAATGTATGTAGGATAGGTACACTTTGTATAGTCAGTATAGCTTCCGGCTACGAACGACTTGAAGTATTCCTTCAGAGTCATCGCGAGCGCCTGAGGATAAATGGATTCATCATAGTAGAGCTTTACTCCGTCGTCACAGACACAGTAGTCACCGAGCTTTGCTTCCTCATCGTCTTCGTCAGGTGTAACAAGTTCGCCTGCTGTTCCGAGATCAGGAGCATCTGTCGATTTCTGCTCGTTCTTTACAGATTCATAGATCCTGTTCTCTATCTCCTCGGCACTTTCCTGAGTTCCGGTCTCTGTGCCGTCAGTCTGAGTTTCTCCGGAAGCGGATGTCTCTACGGCTGTCGTTGTGTCAGCCTTTGAACTGCTGCCATTGGTTTTTCCGCAGGAAGCGGCTGTCATAACGCACATTGCCGCGGCAATAATAGCAGTATACCTTAAAAATTTCATAATTCACCTCTTGTATTATTACATAGAAGCCTTTGCTGCGTTACCTCTTATCTTTGCTCTCTGCTGATTGCTGAGGATACGCTTTCTGATACGCAGTGACTCGGGAGTTACCTCGAGAAGCTCGTCGTCAGCAAGGAATTCAAGGCAGTCCTCAAGGCTGAGTATTCTCGGAGGAACAAGTCTGAGCGCATCATCGCTTCCGCTTGCACGGGTATTTGTAAGATGCTTCTTCTTACATACGTTTACTACGAGGTCCTCGACCTTGGGTGATGAACCTACGATCATTCCCTCATATACAGGAGTACCGGATGTGATGAAGAGCTGTCCGCGCTCCTGAGCATTATAGAGACCGTATGTTACAGCTTCACCTGTCTCGAATGAAACGAGAGAACCTGTGCTTCTGCGGTCAATGTCGCCCTTGAAAGGCTGGTAGTCCTCGAATACGTGGCTCATGATACCCTCGCCCTTTGTATCTGTGAGGAATTCGCTCTTGTAGCCGAAGAGTCCTCTTGCAGGTACAAGGAACTCGATACGCATACGGCTTCCCTGCGGGTGCATGGAAATGAGCTCGCCCTTTCTTGTACCCATCTTCTCCATAACAGAACCTACGCAGTCCTCGGGAACGTCGATAACAAGACGCTCGATAGGCTCGAGAGTCTGTCCTGTCTCCTCGTCCTTCTTGAAAAGAACTCTCGGAGTGGATACTGAAAGCTCATAGCCCTCGCGGCGCATATTCTCGATGAGGATGGAAAGGTGCATCTCACCTCTGCCGGCAACTCTGAATGCATCAGTATTCTCTGTCTCCTCAACTCTGAGTGAAACGTCCTTGAGAAGCTCACGGAAAAGTCTCTCACGAAGCTGACGTGATGTTACGTATTTACCCTCTCTGCCGGCAAACGGACTATCGTTTACGGCAAAGGTCATCTCAACAGTAGGCTCGCTTATCTTTACGAACGGGAGCGGCTCGGGTGTATCAGTTGCACAGATAGTATCACCGATAGTGATGTTCTCGATACCTGAGATCCATACGATGTCGCCCATCTTAGCATCCTGTACGGGTACACGGTTGAGTCCCTCGATCTGGAGGAGTGAAACTATCTTTGCATTGTAGTTCTTCTTTGACTGGGTGTAATCACAGACAGTTACCTGCTGGTTCACCTTGATGTTTCCGCGGACGATACGTCCGATACCGATACGTCCTACGTACTCGTTGTAGTCGATAGAGGAAATGAGCATCTGAAGAGGCTCTTCTTCCTCGCCCTTCGGAGGCTCAATGTAATTGATGATCGTGTCGAAAAGAGGCTTGAGGTCTGTACCTGCTTCATACTGGCTGAGTGAAGCTGTACCGCTTCTTCCTGAGCAGAAGAGGAGCGGAGATTCAAGCTGTTCGTCGTTTGCATCAAGGTCGAGAAGAAGCTCGAGAACTTCATCGCCGATCTCGTCAAGACGTGCATCGGGACGGTCTATCTTGTTTACGACAACGATGATCTTGTGTCCCATTTCAAGTGCCTTTGAAAGAACAAATCTTGTCTGTGGCATAGGACCTTCTGCTGCATCAACGAGAAGAAGAACGCCGTCTACCATTTCAAGTACACGCTCAACCTCGCCGCCGAAATCAGCGTGTCCGGGAGTGTCGATGATGTTTATCTTTGTGCCGTTGTACATAACGGATGTGTTCTTTGCGAGGATAGTGATTCCTCTTTCACGCTCGATGTCGTTGGAGTCCATGACTCTCTCTGCAACTGTCTGATTCTCACGGAACACACCGCCCTGCTTGAGCATTTCGTCAACGAGGGTAGTCTTACCATGGTCAACGTGAGCGATGATCGCAATGTTTCTTAAATCTTCTCTTATCATTCTTTCTTTCCTCCGATGGATTTCTTTTCAATTATCCTTTTCTTTCTTACATTTATGACAGGCTTCTCAGCCTCATAAGCAATTCATCAAAATTTGTATAGTTTGTCGGTATCTTAACTGTCACAGGCATTATATCAACTATAGCACCTTCATTACAGCCGCAGGTCTGACGCTTGAAGCGTATCCTCGCGTACTTCTTTCCCTCGCTGACGCTCAGTACATCCTTGACAAAACAGCCGTGAAGCTGCCATACTTCGGGAGACTGAATAAACTCGTCGTACTTTGAGGCTGTGTTTATCTTTTCGATGTTCTTCACAGCCTTGATATCTGTCGCCATAGCTGAACGGTAGTTCCAGTTCACCATAGCTCCGAAAACTCTGCTGTCGGCAAAGGCAGCAGCACAGTTGATATAGATTATGTCGTCTGAGGTCATGACAAACGCCTTGAAGTCCCTATCCTTGGTGACTATGCAGTACACGACTGCGATAAAGGACAGCATTCCTCCTCCGAGACCAATGACAGCCAATAGCCAGGATACAATTCCGCCGCCAAGCATATTCATACCGAATGCGCCCCAGCCGACAATAAGCAGTACTACCATAAGAACAATGAACTTGACCTTATCCGTGGAATACTTCTTGATATAGTGAACTTTCAGCTCATCCGCATACGGCGTGCGGCTTATCATAAAAATCACCCCAATAACCGGATTTAAAGTTATTTCTCATTTTTCTATAAAAGCGGCTCCGAACTTGTTCCTGAGGAACTGTTTGAGCTCTTCGGGTGTGCCTTCCTTGAATTCTGAACTGTTGAAGGCTGTAAACAGTGCGTTATTGAAAACAAATATGAAAAAGTCATTTTCATATCCTGCGTAGGTCACATTTGAGTACCTTAATGTGAGGTTTGAACTCGTATCAAGACCGGCTGAATCGATCTTGACAGTTTCATCTTCAAATGTTACGCGTGTCTTTCTTCCGGGAAAAGCCTTGACGTGTCTCTTATAGAGATTACCGGGAGCAAGCTTATAACATAATCTTAAAAGCAGTAAAAGACATATGAACACCACTACGGAAAACAGCAGTCCGACTGCATTTCCATATCTTAATACTGTGTATATCAGGAGTATTAAAAACGGGATGTATACGATACAGAAGATCATTGCTTTTCTTCTTGCTTTTCTCTGCCTGGGCGCATATTTAAAATGTTCTTTTGAATATTGTGTTTCTGCACTTATCATGTCATTTTCTCCGTTTTTTACTTGATTTTTATTGGTTGATCTTAAATCTGTCTCCAAGAGCATCATAAAGCAGCTTGCGGAGTTCCTCCGGCGAGCCTTCTGTTATCTCGCGCTTGCCGATGATACAGTAGAGTTCCTCATATATGTATATCACGAAGAATTCTTTCAGCTCGTAAGCACAGTGTATCCCGCTGAGAATAAATCTCCGCTCGGAGTGCTCTATCTCACCGTCTATCGTGAACATCAGCGTTTCCGGTGTTACCTCAAAATTGCGTATCTGTTTCACTGGTTCCATTTTGTTGAACTTATCGTCTGTGAAAAACGCCTTTGCAAGTTTTATGGTGGTTTTCAGGAGTATACCAATGCAGACAGCAAACACCACTGCGTAAACACAGATCTCTGCAACGTCCTGATTGGAAGATGTCATCTCCCTGATAAGATTAATGTACTTGTAAAGCATCCACGATGTTAAAAGCACTAAACCAAGTACTATGATAATTCCTGATTTGTAAACTGACTTCCTGTTCAGCGAATTCACTGCCTTGAAGTGCTCTCCGGTATATCGTACAGCAGCTTTTACCATCAGACCGCCCCCATTCCATAAAACCGCCACATTTCATTATAACACGCAGCATAGCCAATTGTCAATAGTTTGGAGCACAAAAAGCGCTTTGCGCCGTGTTTTACACAACAAAAAACCTCACAGTTGCCTGTGAGGTAGTTTGGTGGGAGAGGGTGGATTCGGACCACCGAAGCTGAAAAGCAACAGATTTACAGTCTGCCCCCTTTGGCCACTCGGGAACTCTCCCATATTAAATTGGAGCTGGTGGACGGACTCGAACCCCCGACCTGCTGATTACAAATCAGCTGCTCTACCAACTGAGCTACACCAGCTTCACTGACTATAATATTATATCACATTTCCTTTCGCTTGTCAAGCACTTTTTTGAATTTTTTTGAAATTCTTTTTTTCGGAAATGTAATTGGTCGAGGCGACAGGACTCGAACCTGCGGCATCTTGGTCCCAAACCAAGCACTCTACCAAACTGAGCTACGCCTCGGAGCTGCCTTTTTGGCGTCCACGACGGACAGCTTTTATATTATACCAAAGCTATACGCGTTTGTCAATAGCAAAATTGAAATTTGTCATTTTGCACAATGCAAATCATCCGTGTTACGCCTAAATTGTCAAAAGAAGAAAAGAGGGAGCTTTCGCTCCCCCGCTATTTACGATCAGTCGTTGTCAACTGCGTCTTCTACAGCTTCCTTGACGTCCTCAACAGCTTCTTCAGCTGCATCCTTAACATCTTCTGCTGCTTCCTCGATACCCTCAGCAACTTCCTTTGCTGCGTCCTCGTCTATTTCAAAATTGATGCTATCATCATCGCCGAACTCATAGTCGTCGTCGTAGATATCGTCATCGTAATCGTCATCTGTATTCTTGCCCTTGAGATACTGTGATGCGACATAACCTGCAGCAGCTGCAGCTCCGGCAGCTAATACAGCAACTAAAAATTTGCTCATTTTCAAATTCCTCTTTTCTTCGCAAGTATTTAAATCTTTATCGTGCCTCTTGCGACAGACATACGATAAACTACATATATATTATAACATACTCTTTTCAGAATTTCAACTACCTACATATTATTTGTTAAAAACATCAAAATTGACATAGCTGTTATTGGTGCAGTTTCACAACGAAGTATACGCTTGCCCAGCCAGACCTGTACAGCGCCGGTTTCGACAGCTGCCTGGGCTTCCTCTTTGTCAAAGCCTCCCTCGCTGCCGATAAGCAGTCCTATCGTCTTTGCGCCGCTGAGATCTGCATCTCCGAATGACACTCCGCCCTCTTCTTCGTAGAGTATTACATTACGGTCAAGCTCCTTCATCATTTCAAGTGCCTGCTTATAGGTCACTAGCGGCTCAACTACCGGTATTATGCCCCTGCCGGACTGCTTTGCAGCTTCGGCTGATATTTTGTTGAGACGCGCGAGCTTCTTGCTGAAGTCCTTGCCGTCCGGCCGCGATATGCAGCGCCTTGTCAGCACGGGAACTATCCTCGAAACGCCAAGCTCAACGCTCTTCTGTATGATGTACTCAAGCTTGTCCAGCTTCGGTACAGCCTGAAACAGTGTCACTTCAACGCTCGGTTCGGCTGCACATCTGTGCTTCTCAACAAGATCAAGCGTTACACTGTCGCCGGTTATTGCCCTTATTGTGCAGTTGTAGTCCACACCGCGGCAGCAGACCGTAACCGGTTCGCCTGCCTTCATTCTCAGGGAAAAGCCGATGTGGTGAGCATCGCTGCCCGTTAGGCAGATGTTGCCCTCGTCTATATCGTCAACAAAAAATCTTGGCATAGTTCCTCCTGTAGTTTTTTGTGTTTATCGCGTTTACTGTTTCGCTTCGTACCACGAATGTCCGCAATGTACATCCACGGAAAGCGGTACTTTCATTTCGTATACGCCCTGCATTTCCTCTTTCAGTATCTCTGACGCTCTTTCTGCACAGTTCTCGTCTGCTTCGAGTATCAGTTCGTCGTGTACCTGAAGTATCAGCTTTGCGGCTATATCCTCAGCTTTCAGACGCTTATACACGTTTATCATCGCTATCTTGATAAGGTCGGCCGCTGTTCCCTGCACAGGCGTATTCATAGCTATGCGCTTTCCTGCCGCCTGGAGCATTTTGTTGGATGACGAAAGCTCCGGTATGCGGCGTTTTCTGCCGAACATCGTCGTTACAGAACCATCGCGTTCAGCGCCGTCAACGGTAGAGTCCATGAACTCCTTGACCTTCGGGAAACGCTCGAGATAATCAGCGATGTATTTCTTAGCCTGTGCTACGGATGTTCCGATGTCCTTGGAGAGAGAAAATGCTCCGATACCGTAGATGATGCCGAAGTTTACGGCTTTAGCTGCACTTCTCATCTCAGGTGTTACCATAAATACCGGCATATCGAATACCTGCGCTGCCGTCGAGGTGTGGAAGTCCTCGCCCGATGTGAATGCGGCCGCCATATTCTCATCACCGCAGAGGTGCGCCATAACTCTCAGCTCGATCTGGCTGTAGTCGGCATCAACAAGGACTTTACCCTCCGGTGCAGTGAAAAACTTTCTCATGCGCGAACCAAGCTCCGTACGGACCGGGATATTCTGCATATTCGGCTCGGTCGATGAGATACGTCCGGTACGTGTTTCGGTCTGTCTGAACCATGTGTGTATCCTGCCGTCCGGTGCTATCTTGTCGAGCAGTCCTGCGACATAGGTGGAATTCAGTTTGGTGTACTGGCGGTATTTCAGCACGTTGTCTACTATCGGAGAGTGATTTCTCAGTTCTTCGAGTACCTCCGCGTTGGTGGAATAACCGCTCTTTGTCTTTTTCTTTGCCGGAAGTCCAAGTTCTTCAAAGAGGACGGTTCCGAGCTGCTTCGGGGAAGCTATATTGAACTCGTGACCGGCTTCATCGTATATCATCTGCTGGGTTTCCTCTATCATCTCCGAGAGATATGTGCCGAATTCCTCGACACCCTCGCGGTCGATACATATGCCGGAGTCCTCCATAGATGCAAGCACTTCAGTAAGTGGGAGTTCGATGTTCTCCATAAGCGAAGTCATACCCTCGGACTCTATCTCGGCACGGAGTTTCTCAATGAGTCCCTCGAGCGACAGAAGATCGGCAAGTTCGCCGTTCTCGGAGTAGTAGTGAACGCCGTACTCAGCACAGAGCTTGTCCACAGCGTAGTCGGAAGCCGAAGAATTGAGCAGATAGCCGCATATTGCCGCATCGCTCCTGAGATTTTTCAGTTCGCCGCCATGTGCCATCGCAAAACGGTAGTGTGCCTTTGCATCATCCGTGGACTTTTCGCAGTCCGAAGCAAAAAAGCCGAGTATCAGCGCTTCGTCGTCTGTTGTACAGATCTTATTTCCGCTTCTGACGGTCAATACGCCGTCTCTGAACAGGTAGGAGCATTTCTCAAGACCGGCTGTTATCTCAGCTGTGAGAGGCAGCTCCTCCGGCGTTATAGCTTCATAGACTGCCGACTTTTCCTCAGTTGGAGCACTCTCGCCCTCGCTGATACCAACTCCGAGTTTGTCGAGCAGTTTGAACATTTCAAGCTCGGTCAGCAGTTTGCTTATGCCGGCATTGTCAGGTTTTTTAAGGCGGTAATTCTCCGGAACAGCGTCAATTGGTGCGTCACGAACGATAGTTGCCAGCCACTTGCTCTCCTTTGCAGACTCAGCTCCGGCAGCAAGCTTAGCCTTTACGCCCTTTGTAAGTCCGGAGTCTTCATAGCCGGCATACAGCGATTCAAGGCTGCCGAACTCTTTTATAAGTGAAGAAGCTGTCTTTTCGCCGATACCTGCAACACCCGGGATGTTGTCCGAGCTGTCGCCCATAAGCGCTTTCAGGTCGATGAGCTTTATAGGCTCAAAGCCGTAATCCTCACGGAAACGCTCAGGTGTATATCTGATAGTCTCCTTGTTTGTCGCAAGAAGGACGGTAACATTCTCGTCTATGAGCTGAAGGCTGTCGCGGTCACCGGTAAGCACGTAGCACTCGTCGCCCTTTGCAGAACAAGCTCCCGCAAGCGTACCAAGTATATCGTCTGCTTCGTAGCCCTCGCACTCGACCACCTTGACACCCATAAGTCCGAGGAGCTCCTTGACTCTCGGGAGCTGCTGTGCTAGCTCCGGCGGCATTCCCTTGCGGTTCGCCTTGTAGTAGCTTGCCGCCTTGTGGCGGAATGTAGGTGAACGCAGGTCAAATGCAACTGCAACTGCATCCGGTGACACATCAGCGGTATTTCGCAGGTAGATGTTCATAAAGCCGAATATCGCATTCGTGAACTCGCCCTTTTTGTTGGAAAGCAGCTTTATTCCGTAAAATGCACGGTTAAGTATGCTGTTTCCGTCTATTGCAAGAAATTTCATTCTTTTCTCCTTAATGATTATTGATCACAGGTTTTCATCATACTATTTATTATACGACATTCTGCCTGATTTTGCAATAGCCGCCGTATAAAAGCATTGACAACAGGTGCGGCAGGTCGTATAATTATTAAGTAATAAGACAGCTCTTACGGCTGTTCTGAATTTGTACTCTGGGGATATGTTATGAAAAACTTTTTCAGGTCAATGAGGACTTTCATTCGTGCTCTTCCTCATTTCCTGCTGTTTGAAGCAATATACAAGCTGATACTTCTTGCAATTGCCGCGCCCGTCATGACTCTGCTGCTCAAGCTGACCATGAAGCTCGCCGGCATCTCCTACCTCGATGACGAACACCTTCTCGTCTATCTGCAAAGTCCGGCTACCATACTCGTTATACTTATCGTCCTGTTCGTATCGGGACTATTCACATTCGTGGAGCTTTCGGCTCTTGTCGGGTGTTTCAGCTGTGCCGCGAAAAATAAGAAAATAACCGTCGGCAGTATGTTGATGACCGGCTTCAGAAGCTTCCGGAAAGCATTCCGGGGCTCCGGCATACTGCGTTTCGCTCTCTTCACTCTTATAATGACGCTGGCTGAATCCACGCTCTCATCCGGTGTCTTTCTCGCTCCTGTGCTGCCGATACTCAGGACGGTGTTCGCCGGAGTGAGCAGCTTTGCCGCAATCGCCGTATACGTACTGATCGAAGCTCTCCTTGCCTATATTATCATAAGCCGCAGCTACAGTCTGCACTATCTTATTCTCACTGATAAATCCTTCCCCGACTGCGTACGCGCAAGCCGTGAGAAGATACGCCATAAAAGACTGCGTACAGCCGTTGCGTTCCTGCTGTGGGCGCTGGCGATAACTGCTGTGATACTGCTAGTTACTCTGGGTATCAGCCTTATCGCAGTCATGATAGTTAAAGGCTTCTCAGCGCCTGATTCAGCATTCCGCACCGCTCTGAAAATACTCAACTATTCGGTAAAGGCGTTCACGGCGGTATCTTCATTCTTTGCTGCTCCTGCAATGATATGCTGGATAACTATGCGCTTCTTCAATGATGCAGAAAAAGAGGAGAAATTCCAGTTCCCGGCACACGACCGTCCGAAAATGGAAAAGTCTCACAAGGTCGTTCTTGTTTCTACCATAGTTATCGCCTCTGCGATGATAAACTTCGGTTACTTCCGTGCGCTCTACAAAGGCAACATCATCCTCAATGCCGGAATATTCACAAAAACTCAGATAACCGCACACAGAGGCTTCTCCTCTGTCGCTCCCGAAAACACGCTGTATGCCTTCAAAGCCGCTATGAACAGCGACGCGGACTATATCGAACTCGATGTTCAGCTCACCAAGGACAACGTCCTCGTTGTGTTCCACGATGACAGACTCAACCGTGTCACAGACGGCAAGGGAAAGCTCGTTGACCACACATACAAGGAGCTGCAGGAACTCACTGTTGACTCGGGAGTCGGACGCCACAGTGAATTCGCCGATGCTAAAATCCCGACGCTCGAAGAAGTCCTCCAGCTTGTCGGCAAGACAAAAATGTTCAATATCGAGATAAAGGACGTGGGAGATTCCGTTCTTGCAACTGAAAATACCGTTGAGCTGATACAGAAATACGGCATAACCAATTCCTGCTATGTAACATCTTTCTCCTATCCCCTCCTGAAAATAGTCAAGCGCCTTGAACCAAAGATAAAGACGGCTCTTATCGCAAATGTGGCTATGTCTACATCATATTCGCAGCTGCGCTCTATCGACGCGGTGAGCCTCAATTACATCTTCGTAAATCAGAATGTCGTAAACAGCGCTCATCAGAACGGCAAACGAGTTTTCGTATGGACTGTTGACCGCCGTGAGGATATGGAACAGATGGTGGTGCTCGGAGTCGATAATATCATCACCAACAAACCCGACCTCGCCGCTGAGGTAGTTTACTCCGACAGCGTAGGCGATACTATACTGAAACTGCTCGAATTCGTTTTCGGCAGACAATAATAAAGCCTGCATTATATGATAAATAAAAAGGACGTACCCGAAGGTACGTCCTTTGTTTTTACTTTGTTGTATCTGTGTAAGGAAGAACGTCGATAAGTCCGAGCTTGTACTTCTGAATGAGAAGTGCATCTTTGTTGTTTACGCCGCCGTCCTTGTTTACGTCAGCCTGCTGCTTACCGAGCTTTGTGATGCTTAATTCGCTCTTGCCTACTTCATACTTGTCAGGGTTTGTTGCAACCTGCATTACAAGTACAGCATCTGCGATATTTACATTATTATCGAGATTTGCGTCACCGTATAAGAGGTCACCTGTTCCGTGAGATACGCTCTCTGTTTCAGTCTGTGACTGAGACTCGGACTCAGGCTCTGTCGGAGGTGCTGATGTTGTGTACTCTATTCCGTCAACGATGGACTCGAAGCAGGACTTTACTGAGTAATCCTTGTTGAAGAGAAGCGGATCACGGTCAGCTCTCCAGCTCTGATCGTCGGTAGTTCCCCATACGACAACTGCTGAAATATAGTCCTTATACTCAACGAGAGCATCCATGATGTCGCTGTAATACTTAGCCTGGAGATCATACATCTTGTTGTTTACAGTAGCGTCAAGCTCTGTTACCTGAATGTCAAGACCTGTCTTGCTGAACTTTTCAAGAGCCTGTCTGTACATACTTACACTCGGGAAAGGATCCTTCTCGCCGTTGTTTGTAACGTTGAGGTGAGACTGCATACCGATACCGTCGATGTAGTGACCATCAGCGTTTATCTCCTGGCAGAGCTTTACGATAGCGTCGCTCTTCGGCATATACTCGTTGAAGTCGTTGTAGTAGAGCTTGCAGCCCTCGGGAGCGTACTTCTTTGCGAACTCGAAAGCAGGCTTGATGAAGGAGTTGTCACCGAAGATCTTTACCCACGGAGATGCCTCATAGTTGTTAGCTTCTGCCGGGAAGCCTTCATCTCTGGGCTTGCCGTAGTCGGTGAAGCACTCGTTTACAACGTCCCATGCATAGAAGTCTATATCAGAGTAATCCTTCTTTACTGCTGCGAATACATTCTTGATGTAGTTCTCCATACGCTTGAGCATCTTCTCCTTGGATACCCATTCGCCGTCGGGATCGTAGTTCTCCTTGAAGAACCACATAGGAGTCTGCTGGTGCCATACAAGAACGTGTCCTCTCATAGGTATCTTGTACTTGCGTGCAAAGTCAAGGATAGGCTTTGCTGTTGCAAGTGTTACCTGTGGGTTGGTATCGTCGCCTTCTTCAGCAAGTGCAAGGCAGGCTGCTCTGTCGAGAACGTTCTCGGGCTTGAGCTCGTTGCCGGCTGTAAGGCTGTTGAAATGCTTGCGGATAAGATCCTGTGTTGACTTGGGAGCCAGCTCGGAAACAGTAGTTGCTGTTCCGAATTTGAACATATCTCCGTAAACGTCCTTGAGTGAAGGAGCATTGGGATCCATATTGTTGGGAGAAAGTGTTACCTTGAAATCATCTATGCAGAGGTCGTTTGCATCGCCCCATGTTTCGATGTAGATAGATACATCCTTTTCCTCAGCGCCGTATGCGAAGCTTGTTTTAAGCTCAACGTATTCTCCCTGTGAAACTCCCTTTACAAGGTTTGTGTACTGAGGCTCGGATGCGCCTGCCGGAGTATGCTGAAGTGAGATACATACTGTGTTATACCACGCAGCCTTTACCTTAACTGAAATATCATACTTTACGCCAGGCTCAAGAACGCCCTTGAGTCCCATTGAAGGTCCGTTCCAGCTCTTGTCACGTCCCGAAACAGACATAACCTTGCTTCCGCTCGGTGCCTTGTCATCATCGATTGCCTTGATGACGGAAGTATCACTGTCGCCTCGCTTTGAGAACATGGAAACGTCGCCGTCTTCAAAATCTGTGAAGAATACAACGTCCTCGTCAGCGGCTGAAACTGTGCCTATTTTATTATCGACCGCAGGAACTGCGAATACCGGATTTGCAGCTGCTGTACAGAGTACCGCTGCACTGAGAGCACCTGCTGTCAGGGCTCTGAACTTTTTTCCTCTCATATAAAAGTCCTCCATAAATAAATATTTGTAATACAATTTTAACACACTAAACTGGTGCTGTCAATGAGCGGAAGCTAAACTGCACAAAATATGGTCAGATTATGACAATCTATAAAAAAGAACAGTCTCCCGAAGGAGACTGTCCGTTATCATTATTCTGATCAGAATGAAGTAATGAGACCAAGCTTGAACTTCTGGATGAGAAGTGCATCCTGGTTTGTTATTCTGCCGTCGAAATTAACATCAGCGTTTGCCTTACCAGTAGCTGTGATGCTCTTGGAAGACTTGCCGACATCATACTTGTCAGGGTTTGTAGCAACCTGCATTACAAGTACAGCATCTGCGATGTTTACAGAACCGTCGCAGTTAGCATCGCCGAGCTTTGTGGGCGGGAGGCTGATAGATGTAGGCTGTGTTGTTGTTGTAGGTGCCTGTGTTGTAGTTGTAGTAGTTGTTGTCTGTGTGGAAGAACCATCTGTGTAAATCTTGATAGAGTCGATTGTGAACTCGCCGCAGTCGATCCACCATACGCCGAACTTGAGTTCGCCGTTGTACTGTGTCTGGATAATGCTTGATGTTGAGGAAGGAATTTCCCAAGTGATTGTTCCCTTGTTGCCGGAGAATGTTTCCTGCATATCCTTTGTCATTGTCCAGTACTTGTCAGCAGCTACTGTTGTGGATGTACCGAAAGCACCCTGCCACTTGCCGAGGCTGCTCTTGTTTGTAGAGATGTTTACTTCAACCTTGGATACCTTATCCTTAGCGCCAACACCGAGATCAGCCCATTCCCAGCCGATCATTTCCATGCCCTGCTCGTAAACTACCTTCTGGTTAGCCTTGTACTCGATATAGCCATCACCGGGAGTACCTGTAACTGTGGGCTCTGTTGTTGTAACAGGAGCCTGTGTTACGATCTCAGACTGTGTTGACTGAGTCGTGGGAGGAATGTATGTTTCAGAGTAGATCTTTGTTACGCCATTGATGTTGGAATCGATAGAACCTGTCTTGTAGAAGTGATAGAGACCAGCTGCTGCACCTACGAGACCTGCGTTGTAGTCGATAGCAACCTCGTTACAGATGTAGTCTGCCATGTTATCGTGGTAAGATCCGCTTGCATCACATGGTCCGCCTACAAGAGCACCGATGAGTGTGTGTGAGTTGCCGCCGTACTGGCAGAAAGGCTGCATATGGTTTCCATCGGGATTCCAATTGTTCATATCGAATTCGCTGTAGCTTGAGTAGCCGGAAGCTGCTCTGTGGTGAGCGTTCTTGGCACTGTTGCTTGCAAAGCCTGTTACGAAGCAGGTATTTGCAGGATTGTTGCCGAGGATGTAATTCATCTGGCCCTTAGCCCAGTCTGTATAATTGCCGGCGCCGTGCTTTGTAGCAACGAGAGCTGTGAACTGCATTGAGCAGTTGAGACGTGCACTGCCCCACTTGTCAAGGAACATATAGTTGCTGCCCTGAGCCTTGCTTGAAATAAAGCCATTAGCAGAGCTCCAGTCCTTTGCATTCTCACCGTAGAGGCAAGCTGCACCGAGGTGTGTATCATTCCAGCCGTGTACCCAGCCTACTTTCGGGAAGTTCTTAGAGTCATTGAGGTAGCTGCTGTCGCCGGTAGCGATATAGAGCCAGCCAGCTGCCCAAGCCTGATCGTCAGCTACGCTGTTTGAACCGTAGAACTGGTTAGAAGCAGCCTGATTGTACTGCTTGGAGAACTTGTAGAGAGCCTTAGCATACTTAAGGTCTTCTGCATTTCCGAAGTTCTTGTAGTTTGCTGCGAGAGCTGCTGCGTACTCAGCAGCGATATCGCTTGCGCCGTTGCTTGTCCAGAACATTTCTCTGCGTCCCTGCTTCTCCGGAGGTCCCCAGTAGCTGTGGTCAACAGTACCGTCGCCCTTCTGATAAAGGAAGTTTGTAACAGTGTCGCCGCTGAGCTTTGTGGACTTCTTGAAGAACTCACAGAAATGATTTGTGATATTCTTTAAATGTGCAGTCTGTCCTGTCTCGTCGAAAGCATCGCCGAACTCATAGTAAGCCCATCCGAGAGTAGAAGCTGTAAAGCCCTGGGGAAGACCGAACATTGCGTGGTCGCCAGCATCGTGGAAACCGCCGGGAACTTCGTCATCCGTGTGGCAGCTGCTTCTCCATGAGAGACCGCCTGTTGAGTTGTCGCCGCACATATTTGCGTCATAGAAATAGAGAGAATACTGGAGGAGTCTTGCATAGTTGTTAGACTCCGCAGCATCAGCTGTTGCCTGGGGAGAGGTCACAGCTGCTGACATTGAGCCTACTGCAGCTGTAACAGCGATAACGCCGCTCAGAACAGCAGACTTAAGTCTGGTGATCTTTGATTTGTACATTTTTTCACACTACTTTCTTTTAAGTTTCTTTATACGGTCGCATGACCGCATATAACGGAATTTTACCATACCTACATTATACATTCTTTTCCACGGGAGTTAATTACAAACTGGTTACACAGTGGTTACAATTTGGAGAAAATTAACAATTTCTTAATATTTTGCACTTTCAATGGGTTTTGCACTATCACTATTGTGCAATTTCACGGATAAATTACCACATTTGCCCCGAGAAAAGAGAAAAAGCGACTGCACGTATTGTGTCAGTCGCTCAATTTGTCATATATAATTCAATGATTTTAGTATAAATAGCCACATAGTTAACGTAAAGGCACTGCACAAAGTCGCCAGCATTACAGCAAAAGCTGTTATGCTTCCACGGTGCCCGAAGTTCTTCGCCATTACGAAGCAGCTTCCGGTAGTCGCGCTTCCGAGCATTATCAGTATCGCGACCAGCTTCTCGTCACGGAATCCGAGCTTTACCGCTATCGGCAGGAATATACAGCAGAACAGCAGCAGCTTCTGAGCCACTATTCCGCACACGAGCGCTTTCTTGCCCTTTGATTCGCTGAACCTGAACGAAGCTCCCAGCGCTATCAGCGAAAGCGGTGTCGCCATTCGCCCGAGGTAGGATATCGACCTCGACATTATCACAGGCTGGTGCCAGCCGGTCAGCGACCATAGTATGCCGGCAACTATGCCGAGTATTACCGGGTTCGTCGCTATGCTCTTTGCTGTGTTGAGCCAGAGTTTCCTGCCGGAGAGTCCTTCTCTCTCGGGAGATGTCAGCGCAAGAGTTACGACAGCTATAACATTATAAAGTGGGACAGTTCCCACTATCATAAGCGCTGCGACCGTTGAGCCGCCGTAGATGTTGTTTATGAAGGCTATGCCCAAAACAGCCGCGCTGCTCCGGTAAGAAGCCTGTATTATCTCGCCGCGCTCGCACCTGTCACGGTGAAACATCGAAAAGCCTGCCGCTATGCCAACACTTAACATTGTAGCCGCCATACAGAACAGCACAAAGCCACCGTCCCACACAGATCGGAAGTCCGCCGTGGAAAGATCCATGAAAAGCAAAGGCGGAAGCAGCGCCCTGAATACGAATTTGTTCACCTGAGACGTTGAATGGTCATCAAGCAGTCCGAATCGCCGCACGAACCAACCGAATACCATCATAAGAAAGACCGGGACAGTTGCGTTCAGGCTGAAAATGAGGTCTGAATACATTATTTCACCTTATCCTGTGTTATCATTTATCAACACATCATATATTACCACATCAGCAAAGCAAATGCAAGCATTAAGATGATTAGGCGAAAAGTATGTGAAATACGTTGCAAAGCAAGTTGTTTTGTGATATAATGGACTTGCTATGAATTTTAACGGCCTGAGCACAAGGCCTGCAAAGAGAGGGAAATCTGATGTTTGAATATAAAAAGCTGATAGCGTTCATTTCGGCTCTGCTTATCGGAGCCTGCGCTGCTGCCGCTCCTACTGCCGGAGCTCTCGCTGACGAAGCCGAGACAACAACAGCTTCGGAAGAAGTTTCAGAAGAGGCATCCGAAGAAGATACAGAACCAACCACATACGGTTCGGCTGTACTCGGAGACGAGTGGGGAGCACAACAGGTAGAGGAAGAAAAAGATCTCAAGGTCTCCGGTGATTTCACCTATTCACTCACAAATGATGATACAATTTGTATCGAAGGCTGTACCGCCGAAGGTCCGGAACTCGTTATTCCGGCTGAGATAGACGGCAAGGCTGTTACAGAGCTCGGCAAGAACTCTTTAGGCAAAGAGCCGCACAGCAAATATACCACTATCACTATCCCCGGCTCGATAAACTACATCTCGTCCGTAAATCCTTTCATATTCTGTCAGTCGCTCACCGAAATAAAGATAGACGGCGACAGTGAGGATTTCACAGTCAAGGACGGTATCCTATTCTCAAAGGATATGAAGACTCTTGTTCACTACCCTATCGCTAAACCCGGCAAGAGCTACACCGTTCCGGACGGAGTTGATACTATCAACACTTCCGCCCTTGCTGATACAGAGCTCGAGGAGATAAAGTTCCCGGCAACTCTCGAAGTGCTCGGCGACTATGCTATCAGTACATCAAAGAACATCAAGTCTATCGACCTCAGCGCCACAAAGCTCTCTGCAACCGGAAACTTCGCTTTCGCTGAGTGCAGCGCTCTTACTGAAATAAAATTTCCGGAATCCCTCGTTTCTATCGACGGCGGCGCATTCTGGGGCTGTAAATCTCTCAAGGAGATCAAGCTCCCGCGCTATCTGATACACGTAGGACAGAACGCTTTCCTCGATACCGGACTTACTGAGATAGTCATACCGGATTCCGTAACATCCATTGACTATTGTGCTCTCGGTTACCACTTAAGCCAGGCCGGAGAATATGTCGCTGATGACAGCTTTCTAATAGTAGCCGGAAACGATTCCGCAGCAAAAACATATTGCAAAGACTCAGATACAGAATCCGGCTATCAGAATAATTTCCAGTTCATGACAAACGAAGAATATGAACTGAAAAAGGAAATGGAAGGCCTTACAAGAAGAAGTATCGAAAACTACGAGTTCACCGAAAAAGACGGCGGCATTTACATCATTACCTGCACTTCTTCCGATCAGGTGCTCAATGTTCCCGACACTCTCGACGGACTCCCGGTAAAGGGCGCATATCCGTCAGCATTCTCCTCATGTACATCAGAGGAGATAAACCTCCCCGAGGGTATGGAGTCACTCAGAGAAATGGCTTTTTATAACTGTGCATACCTGAAGACGGTAGTTCTTCCGCAGAGCATGAAAACAATAGGAAACAACTGCTTCGACAGCTGTACTTCTCTTGTTTCTGCCGATCTCGGCGGTGCAACTGAGATAGGCGAAGGCATTTTCACAAGCTGTGATCTGCTCTCCTCTATCACTTTCTCCGGAAACTGTACAACTCTCGGCTCGCTCGTGCCTTTCAGCAACTGCTATGCCCTTGAAGAGATAAACGTTACAGACGGTGACGGAAATTACTGCTCAAAGGACGGCGTTCTCTTCAGCAAGGACGGCAAAACTCTCATAAAGTACCCGATAAACCGCTACAGCAAGACATATGAAGTTCCCAAGGGAACAAAGGAGATCGCAAAGTACGCCTTTACCGACAGTGAGGTCGTAGAGGACATAGTTCTCCCGAACTCTGTTGAATCTATCGGCGAATTTGCTTTCTACAACTGCAAGGCGCTGAAAAAGCTCCGTGCTCACAAGGGCATAAACAACATCGGCGAGTTTGCTTTCGGATACATTTATAATGTAGAATATGACACCGACCAGACTGCCGACAGAGAACACGTTGCAGAAGACTTCAAGCTTTACGCTCCCAAGGGTTCGGAAGCTTATGACTATGCAAAGAAGAACGGCATCGAAGTCGTTACAGGAACTGTCCGTTTAGGCAACAAGAACATCAGTCTTGCTTTCATTATCGCTATATGCGGAGCTGCCGGTGCAGCTATCATCGGTCTTATCACCACTTTGATGATAAAGGGCCGCAGAAAGAAAAAGAAAGCCGCTGAACAGGCTGAACGCAAGAAGAAATACGCTGAGAAAAAAGCCCAGAGCGGAGAGGAAAAGAACGATGAAGCTGAATAAGATATTTTCTGTTATCGGAGCTGCTGTAATAGCTCTGACAGCACTTTCACCGCTCGCAGCATCAGCAGATCTGCAGCAGCCGAAGGACGAAACTCTCCAGGACGGTGCTTTTGAGTATGAGTCCATTGACGGCGGATACAGGATAACAAACTGCATCGCGACTATAATCACTGAGATACCGGCCATCAGAAACGGTGTTCCGATAATAGAGATCGGCGACAGAGCTTTTGCAGGATTCACCGGCATATCTGATCTCGTTATCCCGGATTCGGTCACTTATATCGGAGAGAACGCTTTCTATGGCTGTACAAGTGTGAAGTCTCTTACGCTGTCTAAAAAGCTCAAATCTATGGGTGAAGGCGCATTTGCAAACTGCACAGGACTGACACAGGTCACTATCCCGGATACCCTTACCGAGATACCTGTGAACGCTTTCGCCAAATGCGATCACCTTGAAACGCTTGACCTCGGAAACGGCGTTACCAAGATCGACGAAAACGCTTTCTATGAGTGTACGAGTATATCCAAGCTTGAACTTCCCCCTACTCTTACTGAGATAGGCAGCTGCGCTTTCGGCGAGATGCTATCACTCACCGAGATAGATGCTTCCAAGTGCGATGCGTTCAACTTCAAGGACGACATCCTCACAGACAGTACCGGAAAGGATATATACTGCGCTGTTTCAACAATTGAAGGAACTTACTACGTGCCGGACGGAACAAAGTCCATAAAGGGCGGAGCTTTTTCCGCTGCCGCAGCCATCGAAGAACTGCACGTACCGGCTTCTGTTACCGAGATAGGCGACGGTGCATTCAGCTGCCTGTTCACCGGTGAAATGGGATATCGCTCACTTCTCAAAAAGGTTGACCTTGAGAACGGTCTTGAGACTATCGGTGACCACGCCTTTGCGTTCACCTCTATCGAAAGCCTTTCCCTGCCGGTAACAGTCGAGGAGATCGGCGACGGTGCATTTATGGGCTGCTATGCGCTAAACAAAGCTATTCTTCCCGAGGGGCTCAAGTCTATCGGCGAAAACGCTTTCTACAACTGCCCTGTGCTCAGAAATATCGCAGTACCAAAAAGCGTTAAATCTATCGGAGATCATGCTTTCGGCTTTGTACCGTCCGATAACGACGATTTTGAAAAGCTCGGCGGCTTCAAGATGAGCGTTTTCTCAGGCTCTGAGGGCAAGAAGTACGCAAAGTCAAACAGTCTCTCATATCATGTAAAAGACCGCAGTCTGCTGAAAATGGCATTCCTGGTGCTTTGCGTAGGTTTAGCACTTGCCGCAATAGTATTCGCGTGCGTACTTATGTCACGCAGCCGCAAGAGAGCTTCCGCAGGCGCAAGAAAGGCAATGAAACTCGAAAAGGAAAAGGCTGAGGAAGCAAGCTACAAGAAGATAATCGACGGCGACGAAAAGACCGGCGATGAAAAAGATACAGACGATACCGAAGAGGAAAGCGAAGACTGATACTCCCGGCAGCGTCAAAGGAGGGAAAAAACACGGAAAAACCAGCAGTTCTGTATATGGTGATACCCTGCTACAATGAGGAGGAGGTCCTCAGAGAGACCGCTTCACGTATGAAGGAAAAGTACATCTTCCTCGCGCAGGAAAAGCTCATATCCCCCGAAAGCAGGATAGTTTTCGTGAACGACGGTTCCACAGACAAGACGTGGGACATAATAAAAGACCTCCATACAGCTTCCCCCGAACTGTTCTCAGGCATAGACCTCGCCCACAACAGCGGCCATCAGAACGCCGTCCTCGCCGGTCTTATGACGGTCAAGGATCTCTGCGACATATCAATAACTATGGATGCAGACCTCCAGGACGACATCAACGCTGTGGACGAGATGATAAAGAAATACTACGAGGGTAATCAGGTGGTTTACGGCGTGAGAAGCGCCCGCAAGACCGATACCTTCTTCAAGAAATTCACCGCAGAGAGCTTCTATAAATTCATGAAGCTCATGGGCGCGGACGTTGTCTACAATCACGCAGATTTCCGCCTTATGAGCCGCAGAGTTCTCGAGGAGCTCTCAGGCTTTAAGGAAGTCAACCTCTTCCTGCGCGGTATGGTGCCGCTTATCGGCTTCAAAAGCTGCTCTGTCTTCTATGAGAGAAGCGAGCGCTTCGCCGGCGAAAGCAAGTACCCGCTGCGGAAAATGATCTCGTTCGCTGTGAACGGCATAACCTCTTTCAGCACAAAGCCGCTCAAATTCATTACCGCGACCGGATTCATAATGTCCGTCATGAGCGTATTCGCGTTCATATGGGCATTTGTGGCGAAGTTCGCAGGCTTTGCGGAGCTCGGCTGGTCGAGTCTCCTGTGCTCGATATGGCTCATAGGTGGACTCCAGCTGTTCTGTCTCGGAATAATCGGCGAGTACGTCGGCAAGATTTACGCTGAAGTAAAACACCGTCCGAGGTTCATCGTGGCTGATTTCCTCAATGATCTCGGCGCGGAGTTCCTCAATAAGAGTTCAGAAGACAGAGATCAGAGGTCAGAAAATACAAATCAATAGCGCAAGGGCGGTTAAAATCCGCCCTTTTTTGTTGCTATTTGCACATAATTCCGCAAAATCATCCCTTTGATTTCTACGTAAAAATTCCGGAACAGAAAACGAGAACAAGAGAGAAACAGAGCATACGCAAGAGAATTAAAGAGAAACACGGGTATATATTAAAAAAAATCCCAAAAAGCTCTTGACAAGTCCTACGGTTTGCGGTATAATATCACTTGTACTGTCGGGAACTCGGAATATTTCCCCCGACGAAAATTATTAAACGGAGGAATATAATATGTCTACTACACTGGCAAAACCTGCTGAAGTAACACGTACTTGGTACATCCTTGACGCTGAGGGCAAGCCGCTCGGCCGTGTTGCAGCTAAGGCAGCTCATATTCTCAGAGGCAAGCACAAGCCTACTTACACACCCAACGTTGACTGCGGTGACCACGTTATCGTTATCAACTGCGCTAAGGCTATCCTTACTGGAAGAAAGCTCGAGCAGAAGAAGTACTACTGGCACACAGGCTGGATCGGCGGTCTCAAGTCCATTTCTTACAAGGACTTAATGGCTGATCAGGCTGACAGAGCTATGACAATCGCTGTAAACGGTATGCTCCCCAACAACAGCCTCGGCAGAGCTCAGCTCAAGAGACTCAGAACTTACAAGGACGCTAACCACAATCAGGCTGCTCAGAAGCCCGTTGCTTACGAGCTTTAATTCAGGAGGTGCTTTAAATGTACGAATCAAAGGTTAAATATTACTATGGTACCGGTAGAAGAAAGCACTCTGTTGCAAGAGTAAGAATCTATCCCGGTTCAGGCAACGTTACTATCAACGGCAGAGGCATCGATGACTACTTCGGTCTCGAGACTCTCAAGCTCATCGTTCGTCAGCCCCTCGCTCTCACAGAGAACGCTGATAAGTTCGACATCGTTTGCACAGTTGCAGGCGGCGGCGTTACAGGTCAGGCTGGCGCTATCAGACACGGTCTTTCAAGAGCTCTTCTCGAATTCGATCCCGAGCTTCGTCCCGCTCTCAAGAAGGCTGGATTCCTCACTCGTGATCCTAGAATGAAGGAGAGAAAGAAGTACGGTCTCAAGGCTGCTCGTCGTGCTCCTCAGTTCTCGAAGAGATAATTTTATCCCTGCTGGGAGTATTCAAAATCACGTATTTACGCTGTTTTGTTCGGTTTGGGTTTATCTGAAACATGGTGAATTTCGGACGGTAACTAACACGTAACTAACGGGTAACTAACAAAAAATCAAGGCATTCATCAGTTGATGGATGCCTTATTTGTAATAGAAAGAAGGTTGAATATGGAAAACAATACACCCAATCCTATAAAAGAATACTACATTGCATATTTTGATATATTGGGATATAAGGCGTTCTTTGCTGAAACTCCGGAGAAAGCCAATGAATTCCTAAATATCGTCAATTCAGCAATTTCAAACACTTTAGCAACAATAAACTCTGCAAATGATTCTCCTTTGGCATCTCAATTTGCAAATATGCATATTCAATCTAAGATTTTTTCTGATAATGTACTTCTATGTATAGAAGTTGGCGAAGATAAAGCAAAAGAAACATCTCGCATCATTTCTTTTATGAGTATGATAAGTGCTATACAAAGAGGCTTTATAACAGAATGTGGGCTTTTTCTTAGAGGCGGTTTCACTAAGGGCAAGATGTCAATAAATGATGACTATATCTTTGGCGAAGGCTTGATTAAAGCAGTAGAACTTGAAGAAAAGACCATTCACCCACGCATAGCAGTTTCTGATGAGATCATTGATATTTTAAATCAAAACGCGCTGTATAGTCAAGAAGAATTAGATAAGGCAATTATCATTGAAAATAGTATAAAAAGCGGAGATGCTGTCTCAGATGATGATAGTGCTTTTTATGGTAGAATTTTGCAATTGAACAATCAGTTTAGATTTGAACGTAATATGGCGCTGAATTTGCTCTATATGTGCGATGACAGTGTTATTTGTTTATCATACTTGTACTGTTTTGATGTTCGTTCGTTTATTCCTGAACAAGCGATCGGACAGGCTTTGGAGATGATGAAGCAAATATCTCCTTCTGATTTTGATAAACTGCCTAAATCATTCCCGAATATTGATTTAATACTGCGTACACACAAACAAATTGTAGAGCAGAAGCTAATTAAACATAGCGATTATTCTTCTATCGAAACAAAGAATATTAAGCTTTTTGATGCTCAAGAGCGTGTACTGCGTAAGTTTGTATGGTCAATGGTTTATCACAACTATATGTGCGACAAGTATAAAAGGCCTGAGCATTATATCAATACACAGGGCAATTGCGAGCGCAGACACATGAAACTTGTTATTCATGTAATCGACAAAGAAGGAAATTAATAAATTCATAAGCCAAACCGCTGAGAGATCACATCCCTCAGCGGTTTCTTTATGCCTATATCTTATTGATAGCCTCCAACAGCTCCTGCACATTTACGTGCGTATACACCTTCTCGGTCAGTGACATTGCCCCCGAGTGACCAACGATTTTCTTTATCAGCGTAGGTGATACCTCTTTCTCGGTCATCATCGAGATGCACGTATGACGGGTATCATGTGGCTTGTGTGAGCAGCCGATCAGTTCCATAACAGGTGTCCAGTAGGAATCATAGTAGTTGCGGTAGATGAACTGCTTGCCGTCGGGAGTATGGAGAAGATACTCGTTGCCGTCATCGTACCACTTCTTGAAGAACGGATAAGTCCTGTCGTGTATCGGAACAACACGAATACCACTTTCGGTCTTGCTCTCCACCACCTTGAAGCAATGCTCCTCGATATTGACGTTCTCACGTTTCAGGTCAAGCAGCTCGGACACACGCACTCCGCTGTATATCAGCATCAAAACGATCTGAGCATAGATGTTGTTTTCCTGCACCCAAAGTGCATCTATTTCTTCCCTGCTGAAAGGAGAACGGTCTGTCTTGTTCGGGTTCTTGTCCTTGAATTTGAGAATATCCACGTATTCCGAGTAGTCTTTCATACAGATTTCGTACTTCATCGCATACTCATACATCTGGCTGAACAGCACTTTCAGCTTTCGGAGCGTCGGATAGTTCTTACCGCAGTTGTCCACAACGCCCTGCAAGTCGGTCAGCTTTAGCTCCTTGAATACCCTGTCGTGTAGGATTTCACAGGTGTTATAAGAAGCTTTATAGCCTTTGGCGTTGCTGTCGGAGATAGTTGGGAACTTCTCAGCCGACCACTTTTCAAAAACTTCTGCAAAAGTGATCTTGGAGGCTTCGATGTCATAAGGATTCTTGTTGTACTCCATGAGCATTTCAAGCCCCTTCGCCCTGGTCGGAGCATAGCCGATGGTGATATACTGCTGTTTCCGCTTGCCGGTCTCTGTATCAATATCCCAGCCGACAGTCTTACGGACGATATATGGGTTACGTCTGTTGCCTGACAGCTTATAAACCGTTCCGACGCCGTTAGCTAACTTCATTCTGCTTCTCCTCCTTCAGCCTTACCACCTCACGGCAGGTGTCAATGATCTCGGAAATGCGGTCAATCTGTGTTTTCAGTTCGTCAAGAGGCAGCGGAGCATCTTCCTGTTCGTCCTTATTGACAGTGAACTTCTTGAAATCGCTGATAATGGACGATGTAAAGCCTTTGACGGTTATGATAAGGTAGTTCTCGAATTGCAGATACTCGCTTATGGACATATAGCACATGGTCTTCCCTGCCTTTTTCAAAGCGATAACATATCCCTCAGAAAAGAGCTGCAACAACTCAGGGGGCATATCGTACACAGGCTGTCCCTCGTCTGTCTGGGAAAGAATGAAGTAATCGCTCCACACATCACGGGAAGCCTTGATCTCCAATGTGTAGCCGAGGTTAGCAAGCACCGTTGACAGCACATTTTGGTTACGCTTACCAACAAATGTGGCTGTATCGAGCAGTACAGCCTGAGATTTCAGACTGTCGAAGCTGTCACCCATTAGGTGATTGAACTTCTGCAAGGCTTCATAATACTCCTCGTCATAGCTGTCGGCATAGACAGCTATATTCTCAGCAGGCACATCATAGAACTCAGCAAGCATATTGATGTAGCTGTTGGTAATAGTAGCTTTGCCGTGTTCGATGCCATTATAGTGTGTACGTGAAGCACCGAGGGCTTCTGCAAGCTGATTCTGCGATAATCCCCGTTCGGTACGCAGAGCAACGATCTTCTCTCTTGTTTTTTCCTGATCTATCGTTTTCATTGTTGTCCCTCCACTAATTATGAATAAATTGTTACTGTACTATTTATGTCAAGACAATTGAAATGTCTGGAAGTGTATGGTACAATTATATCAGAATCGCAGAGAGATGTCAAGAGGCACCCTGAGATTTTTTCACACGATTAGAGATAGATATATAATCGGAAGGAGACAAAATGAATAATACTTCTAATTCTCTGCCGGCTTTTACAGGCAGAAACGTACCGATCAAGGAGATCGCACAGGCAACAGGCAAAGACCCACAGTACATCAGAATCGGCTTACAGAAAGGCATTTTCCGTTTCGGATATGCTTTTAAGAAGGACGGTTCAAGCGAGTATAACTATTTATGCCCTGACAAGAAGGTGTGGGAGGACTTAGGCTATTTCAGGTCAAAAGCGGAGGTCGGCGATGCAGGAAATGATGAATGATACTGCGGAGCTGATTATAGAGGATAACATCGGGGAAACTCTCCCCGATGCACTTCCCGACAGTGAACTGTCCGAAGAAGAGGAAAAGTCGGAGTTTGAAAAACTCAAAGAAGAACTATCGGCGGTAACGTATGATGATATACTTAACAGCACTGCACCCTATGAAAAGATACTCGCTCTGCCTAATGAGTTTGCAATATCGCAGTATATCACGGCATTCAGACAAGTAGCCAAGAAATTCAAGCTGACAGCAGACTTTGACAGTCTTGTTGCTCCATATAAGGACAAGGCGTTACGGCAGCTCAAAGAAGCAGTGCATCAGGAAAAGAAAGAGGATAAGAGCAAATATCCGAAGTGGTGGGACGGCTCTCAGGTCAACGAGGACATATTCTGCACAGAGCTATTATCACAGCACACGCTGTATTGCATCAACGGGCTGTTCTATGATATAGATGGCGAGTACCTTGCATTAGAGCTGAGTAAGGTCATATACGAACGTATCAAGCCCTATGTCACAAAGAATGTTGCTGACCGCACCAAGCGTCTTGTAGAGGCTATGAAGATAAAGTGTTACCGTCCTGCACCTGTTTCCGATGAACGAACTATACACCTGAAAAACGGCACACTCCATCTGGCGGAAGGACATTTTGTTTTCTCACAGGGAAAGCAATTCACGATGAACCGCCTGGGGATAGAATACCGTTCCGATGCACCCAAGCCCGAACGCTGGCTCAGCTTTGTTCAGGAGCTTCTTAATGAACAGGACGTACTAACGTTGCAGGAGTATATGGGGTATCTGATGATACCATCAACAAGAGCACAGAAAATGCTGATGATCTCAGGCAACGGCGGCGAGGGAAAGTCACGTATCGGCAAGGTACTTTTTGAGATCATGGGATATAAGAATTCTGTAAGCGGAAGTGTGTCAGGTCTGGACAACGGACCTGCGGCGAGATTCAACAAGGTCAAGCTCCTCGGAAAGCTCTGCATGATAGATGATGATATGGATATGTCGGCACTTGAAAAGACAGAGTTTCTCAAACAGCTTATCACATCAGAAATACCGATGGAAATCGAGCCGAAAGGCAGTCCATCGTTTCAGGCATTACTGTACACAAGAGTTATCGCATTCGGAAACAATCCTATCTCTGCTCTTTATGACCGCAGTCAGGGATTCTTCCGCAGGCAAATGATATTGATTGCAAAGCCTGTTCCGAAAGACCGAGTCAGCGATAAACATCTGACGGAAAAACTTCTTGCTGAAAAAGAAGGAATATTCCTCTGGTGCCTTGAAGGATTGGAACGGCTTATCGCCAATGATTTTGAGTTTACGATCAGCGATCAGGCGAAAGAAAATCTCAGGCGAAGCGAACGTGAGAGCAATAATATTATTCCGTTCATGGAGAGCGAATATGACTTCAAATATGATGCTGCGGGACAGATACATTCGCAGGAATTATATTGGGCGTATCAAAGCTGGTGCAGGCTCAACAGCCTTGATGAATTGTCAAGGAGAACATTCACGGGCTACCTAAAATCTCACGCCGATGATTATGGCATCACCTACACAGAAAATGCTGTCAACGAACAAGGCAGGAGAGCCAGAGGATTCCTCGGAATGAGATACACCTATCGTCCGCCGACGATCATGTACTGAGCAACAGTTTTACACGGTTCGATACACACTTTTATACACACCTGAAAAGAAAGAATATCGGGGCTTACACACTTACACAGATATTCCGTTTCTTTGATATGGGAAAGCCACAGAAATATTTTTTCTTTTTTGATGATAAAACTTCGGTCAGTTCTGCCGTTACGTGTGAAGTGTGTAACCGTGTAAATTGAATAGCTGTCAGAAAAGAAAAATGACAAGTTTGACAGGCACAGAAATGCCCGGAATTCTCTTTTGAAAAAGAGAAGAATGAAACCACGTCCACAGGGGCGTATGGAAGAGTAGCAAGCACGGTATGGTGTGGGTACAAAAACTGAAAACCACACCATACAAAGCTTGTGAGAGGGACACCCCTCAGACCCCGATTTTTGATATACGAAAGAGAGGATCTTTATGAGAAAAAGTGAGAAGAAAAAGCAGGTAATAAAGCGTGACCGCTACCTGAAAATAAGAGTGACCGAGGAAGAGCTTGAAGCATTCAAACGCAAGTTCAAAAACAGCGGAATGCGAACATTTTCCGGCTTTGTCAGAGCAATGATATTTGAAGGCTACATCGTTCATTTCAACGAAGAGGAACTTCGTGAGATTTACCGCTTGGTAGCTAACATTTCCAACAACATCAACCAGATCATTCTTCACGTCAGCCGGGACGATGATTCCTTCGACAGTGACATTGCTGAGATCAAAGAAAAAATGAATCGGATATGGCAGCCATTGAACTTCTTTCAGGCTAAGGTCTTGCAGTTGAAACACTAAGGAAAAACAGAGCGCATTGCACTGGTTTTTTCTCTCACGTTGCTGCGCATTTCACAAGAATTATTACAATCATTCCGCATAGCTGGACTTTGGAATATTTATCCGCTATAATGGATTCACAACTATAATTTATGGAGGCGATTTTATGTTTAGAATACCCGAACTTGCAATGCCGAGAACACGCACTGTCACGACCATCTGCAACGGTAAGAAAGAGGTCTGGGACGATTACGAAGAAGCGAAGGATTTCTTTCTCCGGCAGATGATGACTACCGAAGGCGAGGAACGTGACCGAGCAGAGTGTATTTACATTCAGCTCATACACGGGCTGGAGGAGTGTTCGGACGAGGATGAATAAGCAGAAAGGGCATTGTTTTGAATGACAATGCCCTTTCATAATATCTATTTGATTTTTTGACTATCAAGATAATCAAGATACTGCTGATACTTCCTTGCAACAAGCATCTTCCCATATTGCTCCATAAAAGCATAATCGGGATTTCCCTCAGCATCAACAGGCATCATAATGCTCGTGTGTGCCATTCGCTCAGCATTGAATTTATACAGATATCCGAACTTACTTTTTTGTTTCAGAATAAGAGCTTTCATAAATAGCAGAACGTATTCATTATCCGGATATTGTTTTAGATGAAACCTCTTTACATCGTCAGAGAAAATACACTCATAAGGATGATAAAAACCAATGACCATACCATTGCCGTTGTAATTAACTCCGAGAACGTTCTTATCCTTAGAAACGTTATCATCACTTACGAATCTTGCTACGCCATTACTATTGTCTAATGCACCTATGAATGGTCTTGTGCCTTCTGTTGAATTAGCAGCGACAAGGCGTTTACCTGGCTTTATATCGAATATTTCTGATATGATGAAGGAATCCCATTTTACAGCATTAAGGTTTATGGTAGTATCAATTTTTTTGGTTATATTCTTAATGTAGCTTATATACTGTGCTTTTTTCTTTTCAATAAGCTCTTTAGTGTATTCCTCCATAAACTGATAATCTGGCTCACCAGAACTATCAGCAGGAAGAAGGATTCTAAGTTTTTTCAGTCTGCCAAGAGTCGCACCATTGCCACCCCAATTAAACTTACTTTTCATCTGGCTCCGTAAAATGACGGTTATAAAATGAGAAGAATAATAGTTTAACTTATCGCTACGGAGCACATGAATGTTTTGTCCTGTAACAAAAGCGAATGGTTGCCAATAAGCAGTTTGAGTGTCCAACCCAATTGTAATACAATTACCAGAGTCAGTACCAAAACACTCATTATCCATAGATATGAACTCAGAAATACCATTATTTGATTCAGTTCGAGTAATATATGGAAGATTTTTCTCTTTAATGCCATTTTTCAGGTTAATAGCATCAATACCAGTAGATGTTGCTTTTATCGGGAATAGTCCATTAACTCCTGTTAGAGCAAAGACTTTCCATTCTCTATCAGTCAGTTTCATCTTGATTATTCTCCTTGAACAGATATTCTCTATTCTGCATAACCATAGAGAATTCAAAGCTGAGATAATCACCGATTGCTTTCTCAAAATCCTCTTCGGTAGGTATCTCGTCGTTAAAATAATAGAATGAATGCAACCATTCGTCCTCAGCTGTCACTGTGGATTCAACGCAGAATTTGGACGGAGCTTCTATTCTTCCATTCCACACATCGAGTAAGTGCTGCTTTTTATCTTTGGCACTATCACCCTCAACAAGACCAATATGTGCTCTTACCTCAAAGCCGTCATCTCTGAAATCAATGAACTTGCATTCTTTCTCAGCAGGATGTGGTTCATTTGCTGTAAATATGGCGATTACAGGATTTGTTCCAACACCATAGAAGGTGTCTGTATTGCAAGTTATAACACCTTCTAATGTATGATGCTTCAAAATGTTTTCTTTGAACGCTTTTTCATCTTTGGTCTTGCCTGTCATAGAGGACTGCGGAACGATAACGGCAGCTCTTGCACCTTCGGTAAGGGAATCAAGCAGATGCTCTACGAAAGACAGCTCATACTGTGACGGGTCTGCCTTTGTACCCTGCGAATATGGAGGATTCATCATGCCTACAGTAGCACCTTTTAGCTGAACCTGGGCGGCATTCTGCTTCAAAAAGTCCTGACAGGCTATATTGCTATTGCCGTCCTCACGCAAGATCATATTCGTGCAGGCAATAGCAAACATATTGCTCTGTAACTCAAAACCGTGAAGGTGCTTTTTCTTGATGGCTTTCCTTTTGGTATCATCGGATACATCAGAAATCATATGATGCATAGCCGCAACGAGAAAGCCCGCAGTACCACAGCAAGGGTCTAATACAATATCATCAGGCTTAACATCAAGAAGATCACAGAAAAGCTCGCAAATATGTGCAGGAGTAAGCACAATACCGAGCGACTGACCGTCACCACCGCTGTAATGCATAAATTCGCCGTAGAACCTACCTATAAAGTCCTCGGACGAGGATTTATACTTGATACTATCAAATACGTTCTTTTTCAAGAACTCAGTATAAAACTTCAGGGGTGTTTTGCCAAGCTTTTCATCTACTTCATTTAAACGAGCGCTTGTCCTAATGATAGCAAACTCGCTCATCAGCTTGTCTCTTTTAGCATCTGGTCCTACATTAGATGCTTTTAACCTACGCTGTATAGCATCATATATCAAAGAGCCGTCTGTGGTTTCATCATCTCCCTGCAAATTCTCAATATTAAAAAACTTATCGTCCAGTGCAAGAAGAATGCCCGAAACAACGAGTGGCTTGTCCTGATCTTTCAATGAGCCGTATGTTCTCAGATATTCATGGAGATCAGCGGCATCTTTAAGTATCTGCTCCGTTGTCTTTTCAATATCAGTTAGCTCATTCAAAACATTACGAACGTAATACTCTTGAATATTCTCCTTAGTAAACATTGTAAAAGACTCTACATCAGGGAGCATCTGATACGATTCACGATCATCAACATAGAGAGGTGTTATACGATGATGCTTCTCATCACCGGACACACCAATAGCTATTATCTTCTTAAAGGAACTATTCTGAGCAATATGCTTAGCGTAAAAATATGCTCCATTTACGGCAAAATCCGTAACTGCTTTTGTTTCGGTACTGATTATTCCTTTTTCTGTCAGCATTATGTGTTTGTCCAAATCCGCCTTATCTTCGATGACAATTACAAAATCGTTAACAACAGCAACGTATTCAGGGTAACCAGCCTTTCCCGTGCCGCGCTTTGAAGCAGTTGAGAGAGCTTCATTTATTTCTTTGACGTCGCTCCCTTGAGCGGTATAATCTATCTTGCATTTATCGAGCTGCTTTGCAACCCATAAATCAGTCTTGACTTCTTTTTTAGCCATTGTCCATTTACCCCTATCTTAACAAGTTGTATAGGAATATCTCCATAGATATAATTATAGCATAATCGGAAAGAAAGGTCAATCTTTTTACCAATTATAAATTGACTTAATTATAGGGTTATGGTATAATATATATAATTAGGTTGGAAACCACTATTGTAAAGGAGAGCCAAGTGTTTTATGAAAAACAACGGGGATATTGTTCGCTTCTTTAAAGATAAAGAATACATAATGCTTGATAATGATTTGGGCGGCGGATCATTCGGAAAAACCGTTTTACTGAAAGACCCTTTCATTGATGATGTGTTTGTTGCCAAAAAGTATGAACCAACATTTAGCGATGAGGAAGAAAAGAAAAAGTTTTATAAGAACTTCCTTGAAGAAATAAAAATCATGTATAAACTTAATCATCATAATGTGGTTAGGATATATAATTACTATGCTTATGAAGATATACATACAGGATTTATTATCATGGAATATATTGACGGCGAAAACATTGCAGAATGGTTTGAAAGCTGTTCAATGGGACTCACAACCGCTTCCTCAAATGACATCTTTATACAATTGATAGATGCATTTGATTATTTACAAAAACATGATGTTATTCACAGAGACATTAGAGAAGGTAATATTCTTATTGATAAAGATGATAATGTAAAAGTTATAGACTTCGGTATTGGTAAAGTCATTCTCCCCGGTGATACAATTAAAGATAGTTTATATGCAGATATAAATAGAGCAAATTCAGATACATTGCCTGCTGAGTATTATAATGGAGTATACACGTCATTGACAGATATGTTCTATTTAGCTGAATTAATCAATCGTTTATTGAGTATATACCCTTGTTCAGAATTTATGTATCAACATATTATTGATAAGATGATGGCGAAGCAGCCGGAAGAAAGATATAGCTCATTTAATGAGATTAAAAAAGATATTGAACAAGGAGCGTTCAAATCATTATCTATAACAGATGACGAAAAACGTATATATAGAGATTTTGCAGATTCGCTTGATTACGTAATTGGTGTATACGGAGAATCACCAACATTCATTTTTGATAGTAGTAGTATCATTTCTAAGCTTGAAACGGTACTAACCAACAATATGTTTGAAGATTTCATCAGCAACAATCTGGATGTCATACAAGTTTTTGTCAATTGCAAGTGTACGTATGACAATGAATATGGAATCTCTGTAGACAAAGTCCGTGCATTTGTTGAGTGGTTAAAACGTGTATCAACAACCAAGCGAAATATCATTATTTCTAATATAATCAATAAAATATCAAATAAAGAAATAGATGTATTTGCTATTGATCCGCCATTCTAATCCTCAACAAACCACGATGAAAATTGTTAATCATCGTCACAAAACGAGCAGGGTAACAAACACGTAACTAACAAAGCGGCATACAAATGGCGATATTACGGTGATGCACTTTATCAAAGAGATAATTTTATCCCTATTGGGAGTTATACGAAACATCGCCTCGCAGAGTTATTCTGCGAGGTTTTTTGTTTTTCTGAGACAATTTGAAAAGTAAAAAAAATAGGCAGCCACCATATAGCACCAAGAAAACAAAAGCAAAATGCGAGTATTACTTAATTGCTATAAGTATAATAATATGAAACAAAGAAGGCAGGCTAATGGGCATGGTTCTTAACGAAGAAAGGAAAATATCAAACTGAATAGGATAAAAGCTGATACTTACAATAACGTAGGTATCAGCTTGTTTTTAAATAAATCCGGTGATTTATTTATCTGAATATGGTAAAATGTATTTAATGAATCGATCATTGGAGGTAACAACATGACCGATAAGGAACAGATAAAGGCTGCCAAGGAATTTGTCACACGCTGGGAAGGCAAAGGCAATGAGAAACAGGAAACTGCACTTTTCTGGATAGATTTACTACAGAACGTACTGGGAGTTGAGAATCCCACTTCAATTATACAGTTTGAAAAGCCCGTTGTGATAGAGAAAAACACCAAGTTCATAGACGGCTTTATCCCCTCTACAAAGGTGCTGATAGAGCAAAAGAGCATTGAAAAGAAGCTCGGCAAGACCGCTGTGCAGTCCGATGGTGAGAAACTCACTCCCTATGGACAGGCTTTCCGATACAATAACTATCTCCCCTATGAGGATCGTGCAAGGTGGATAATCGTCTCGAACTTCGAGCGTATCCTCATTTATAACATGAATAAGCCAAACGGTGAGCCTGACGAGATACTGCTGAAAGACCTGCCAAAACAGTTCTAACATTCCAGTTTCTCGTTGAACAGAAGTCGGAAATACTGAAAAAGAGGAACAGATATCCATCGATGCAGATGAACTTGTTGGAAAGCTGTAAATGCTCTCATAAAGCAGTACAAGAATCCCGATAGTCCCCGAAACACTGAAAAGTCTCAATATGCTCTGCTTAAGGCTTGTTTTTTGCCTGTATGCTGAGGATCCTCATATTTTCCTGAAGCATGAGATGTTCAATCAGTACCTCAAACAGTTTTCTGTTAAGGAAGTCCACAGAAAGCTCCCTGAACTGTTCAAGGTATTGGATATAACAAAGAAGCAGCGTGACGAGTACGATTCGTATATGGACGATGAGCTTGCAGCATTCCCATACGTTAACGGTGGAATCTTCACTGATAAAAAGATAGCAATCCCGTCATTTAAAGACTGCTGTCGCTGACAGTATGAAGTGAGGCAAAAAGAGAAAGGCTGTGTAACCGCCAAGGTTATGCAGCCTTATTTTCAGATTATAAAAACTTCTTTATGAGTATCCGCCTTTGAGGGAGAACCCTTTTTCAAAAGGGTTTCCCTCAATAGATACACGTAAAACTTTTATATCGGCACCACATTCGATCCGGTGCGTTTTTATTTAAGACATTTCCGAGCCTGTATCATCTGCGAAGAACGATATTTGGACACCGTCCTCCATAGCGAAAACGTAAATTTCTGTCCCCTTGCCGACCGGAGCATTATCCCATACAGCATAGCTGCCCTCGCTATCGGAAGGAGTACCATATATCTCGGTAAGCTTATTCACCCAGAAATGATAATTGCTGCTCTTATCGTCAAAGTAATTTATGCCGACAAGTCCACGGCTCGTGAAGCAAAGCACTATATCGCAGAATTTTCCGCAATATTTCACGCTGCCGTACTCCATTATTATCTGCCACGGCTGACCCTTTTCCTCTGTGCGGTACTCGTAACGCTTTATATAGCCTGACATTTTCTTTCTTTCCACTGACGGATTACTATAGAATTCAAGACCGTTGAGTTTAAAGTCCTTAGTCCTGTCAACATATGGTACAGTTGTAGTAACAGCTGTTGAGGTTACCGAGGTATTGGCTGCGGTAACGGTATTTGAAGCCGCTGTTGTAGAGACTGGAGTACGTGATTTAGAAGTAGTGGCAGTAATTTTACGGTCGTTACTCTTTCCGGGTTTTGTTACGACCCTCGTAACAGCTACGGCATTATCAATCAGTTTATTATTTTCATCTGTCTCCGGAGTTTCTTCATCATCATCCGGCAGAACATCTTGCTCAGCAGGTACATATTGGGTTTCATACTGAGGAATATTAGCTTCGGTCTGCACCGTATTTTCAGGAGCTTCTGTCGGAGCTTCTTTTTTTGTAGGCTCGATAAAAGTCTCGCCGTCGGATATGACCGGCACTACAGGCGACCTTACTTCCGGCGAAGGAACATAGTCCCTCGGACGCTCATAGGAATTATCCGGAGTTGCGGCTGTAGTGTAAAACGACACCTGTATGCCCTCTTCAAGATTGAAAAGATAAACGACCGTATCTCTGCCGAGAGGATCATCATACCATACTGCTATACCGCCGCCCTCCTCTGTCGGGGAGCTGTAAATATCCTCCAGCTTATTTCTCCACTCCATATAGTTTCTGCCGTGATCGAGGTCGTGGTAATTCAGACCTATAAGTCCGTCACTAACAAAGCAAAGTGAAAGATCACAGTTTATATCGAGAAGGTCGACACCGGAATAGTCCAGCATCAGCTGATCGGCATCGTAGATGTTGACACTTCGTTCCTTTACGAGCTTTTTGTCGCTGAGCTTTTCACGGACTTCATCCGACTTATCATACCAGCCAAGTCCCATAAGAGGCGAAGATGCTTTTTCTGACTTCTTAGCACAGCCTGCACTGACTGCAAGCATTGCTGCTGTACATAAACATATCAGTTTTTTCATCTCAATCCTCCTTTTCCTTTATCCTTTCGAGTCTGACTGTCACTCTGCTCTGTCCGCTGAGTGTACAGGTAAACAGCGTCATATCCCATTCACCGTCCTGACGGCGGAGCATCTGTTCAACGTTATAGCCGTCTATTTCCTCTGAGTATATGACTTCATAGCGGTGAACAGTTCCGGAGCAGTCGATAAAATCAACTTCGTCGCCCTGAACGAGGTCACGGATATTACCGAAATGGCTGCTGTAGTTATGTGCTGCTATGACTATATCATCATCCTGCACCGAGCCGCTGTAACGGCAGGGTGAGTATTTAAGTCCCTCATAGCTCCAGCCGTCCATAACAGGAAGTTCGGTACCCAGTTTAGGAATCATGATATATCCGCAGTAATATCTGTCGTCAATGCTTATCGTCTTGACTTCATCAGTTTCATTGCTATATTGCTCAAAGAGGTCTTGCTCGCTGTCTGGCGGAGTTAAGTCTGACTCCTGAGTGTACTCATGAGTCTCTGGTATCTCGTCTTTAAGCTGGACGAGAATATCCTCCGCACGTTTTCCGGCTCTGCGGGAATCCCACACGTTATACAAGCAAAGGAACAATGCCGATAATATCAGCATTGTTCCAGCAATTACAAATAATTTCCATATTTTATTTTTCATTCTTCATCCTTTTTAGGTCTGAGGAAGGCACCTATACCTATCATGACCACTCCGCCGCCGACCATTGGTATCACAGGCCACCATAGCTGTCCGGTCTGAGGAATCTTCTCTTTGGAAACAGTTGTTGTGACAGGTGGAGTTGTTGATTTCTTGTAAGTATTCTCAATAATGAACTGTGTTTCATTATGGTCGATAGCTACAGTATATTCAGACGGGATATTGCGTTCAACGACGCTCCAGTTTTTCTTGTCTTTTTCTGAGAGCCATGAGTACTGCCAGTTATTCTCGCTGTTAAGCTTTATGGTATCATACAGACTGCCGTCGCAATAAATTTCAACATCTATCTCAACAGGTCTGTCAGCGAGAGCGGACTCATCGCCCTTCCATACCTTCTTGACTGCATATTTATTGTAAAAATCATTAGTTGAACGCATTATGAACTTAGGATAAGCGTCGTAACTAAGCTCGGCATTTTCCTCAGCAATGTTAATAAGGAATGTTGAAGGAACGTAAATTACTTCACCGCTGATAAGATTTGTTCCGGCAGCAAGGTAAACGCCCGTTTCGAGGTCATTGAACTTTAACTCACCTTTGCTGTCAGTCTTTCCGTTTTTCAGTATCGGGATATTATCAGCGACCGCATAGCTTTCAAGAGTTTTTGCAGCCTTCATATTCTCGTCAGCAGTCAATTCACCGAGGCTCACGGAATACTTTGCAAAGTCTCCCTCAAGCACAAGTTCCTTGCCCTGCATCTTTCCCACTCTGTATATACGCCATTCCATACCCACAAGAATTGTATCATCCCTACGGCATATCAGATTCAGGCTCGGAGCTTCTTCAGCAAAAGCACAGTTCCATGATAAAACAGCCGTAAGCATAAGCATTATCGAGCCTATTGCAGCTATCACTGAAAATATTCGCTTTTTAGCAGCCTTCATATCACTCACCGTCCTTTGGCAATTTTATTTTTTCTATTATATATTTGTCTATATACATATCTTTTTTTCGTTTTCCTGTTATGATCCAATAGATAACAAGTACAGCTATAAGCGGTACTAATATTAATGGCATTATTGTCATTCTGTCGACCTGTAATGCGTCAGCAGGCACTTTAACCCTGCGGCCCTGATCGAAATTGTCGATCCTGTGAGCTCTTATGAGAAGTCTGTGAGTATTTACTCCATATGGGGTACAGGTCATAAGAGTCATGTAATCTTCCTGAGGTATGATCGCAAGCTCCTCAGTCTGATCGGGAAGTATCTTGATTATCTTCTCGACCTCATAGGTCAGCACCTCGTTGAGTACATTAACCGTGAAAATATCGCCCTCGACCATATCATCAAGGTCTGAAAAGAGCTTTGCAGAGGGAAGTCCACGGTGACCGGATATTACCGAATGTGTTGATGCTCCGCCAACAGGGAATGAAGAACCCTTTATATGTCCGGCAGCTATCTGCAATACACCTTCGTCCGTACCGTGATATATCGGAAGCTCTACACGTATGCATGGAATAGTTATATATCCCATGATGCCGGTGCCTGATATATCGAGTATGTCATCATAGCCCTCTATCTGGTCGTAATTTCTGAACGGAGCACTAAGCATTGCGAGTTTACGGTTATATTCCCTTGCTTCGGCAATTCTGGCATCTATCTCTTTTTCGTCGAGCTGAGCCACAGTCTCCTTATATTCAACTATTGCTTTCATTTGTATCCGCTGATTCCACCAGTTACTAACTGTCGGATAAAGCATCACGGAGAGGCCTGCAAGGAAAATGAAAATCAGAATAACTGTAATAAGTGTTTCACGCTTTTTCTTCATCATCTTCTCCTTGTTAGTCTCTCCCTGATGGCCTCCGCAGATGCGGAGGCGTTTCAGGTCATCTTTCGGACTTATGTCCGTTATTTATTAAGATCAGTCAGCGTTTTCGTCCTTAGATCTCTTTCTGGAAACGAGGTAGATACCTGCGAGACCAGCTGCACAGCCGCCGCCGAGTACGAACAGTGTAGTACCCATGCCACCGGTTGTCGGGAGTGATGTTCCCTTATTGTTCTCAACATCGATCTTTGCAATACCAAAATTAGTATCTTCTACAGATTCATTGTTTAACACAAGATCAGTAAGAGCATCTACAGGATCTCCGCTCCAAGCCTGATCGTTAGCTGTCTCTGCACTAAGCTCTAATTCTACGTCAGGATCAGCAGGGAGCTTATATCCCTCAGGAGCCTTAGTCTCTGTGAGGGTGTATGTTCCGTCATCAAGACCGATAAACTTGAATACACCGTCTGCACCAGACTTAACAGTTGTTGTAACGCCGGATGTAAGTGACTGGTCAGCAACTGTATATGTACCGTCATTGTTATCAATGAACTTTATCTTAGTTGTGCCGCTCTTGAGCTCGAATTCAGCATCTTTAAGTTTATCCTTAGTTGTGCCGTCGATCTTGGTAACATCGATCTCGTATGTGAATACGATTACCTTATCCTCAGGAGTCTTGTCTGTCTGCTCCTCATCATCAGTCTCATCCTCTGGTGTACCCTTGTCATCCTTTGGAACATCCTCTTCATCATCTGATGTATCAGGATTATACTCGAAGTTCGGATTGTTGGAGTATGTAAGGTCGACCTTATTCTCCTGACCTGGAAGACCTATAGCAGCTGTATCATTAAGTGTAGCTGTGTACTCTACAGTTACGATAGTATTTGCGTCAACACCTGCATAAGCCTTTATATCCTCAAATGTTACTAAGAGCTGATTCTTTGAAGCATCCCACTTAACACGGCAGTTTGTTCCGGTATCGCCGTCTACTGTATAATTACCGTCAATAGGATTGCTTGCTGTAAGAGTTGTGCTGCCAACCTTGATAGTTACTTCCTCAGGCTGATCGAACTCTGTACCGAGAGTATCAGTAAACTTGTAGTAGTAAGCATCATAATCATTAAGTGTGCTTGGCATAGAGCCGCAAACTCTGAATGGTACAGCATCACCGATGTTATAGTCAGCTACATCGTTCCATTTTCCACCGTTAATTGAAGCTGCCTCAAGAGCTGACGGTGTACCGTCAAAGCCAGCAGGAGTCTTAACATTCTCAAGAACCTTCTTGATTACTGAAGGATAGGACTTCTTAGTAGCTACTGAAAGACCAGTTGCAGCCTTATCAGATGAAGATACCTGAAGTATGAATCTTGAAACCGCATCATTTGAATCATCGGAGGCTGTATATGCATCCTTGATGAGATAATAACCCTCAGCAAGATCTGTACCTGCTTCCTGGATAGCTGTTCCGCCGGATGTTATTGCCTTAGCAACAATGTCTGCGAGTGCCTGAGCATCTGCTGAGTCATCTGCGATTCCGTCAAGTGCCTTAGCAGCAGCTGCTGCTTTCTGAGCATCTGTTGCAGTAGCAGGAAGAGCAGCGATATACTCACCTACAGTCTTTGAACCTGCTTCGCTCTTCTTGAATGCGAGGAAAGCAGCATCTGTTTTCAGAGCTGTTGCATCTGAACCCCAACCGGTTATATTGAACTCTGGGTTTTCCGGATCGGTATTGTCATATTCACCTGTGAAGATCTGATATGCTGTGTAAGTGTGTGTTGCATTATCAGAAGAAGTATTCATCTTAACGTTTACAGTAACAGGATCTGCTGCGAATGAAGCTACTGGAGCCATTGTGCAAGCTGTAAGTGCAAGGGCAGCTGCCATTGCTAAAAATTTTCTTGTATTTTTCATAATTAATTCTCCTTATCCATCTTTATTTGCCTGTCTGCCGTTTGCTGACAGCAGACAGGCTGTCAGTTATACGTTTTTAACACGTTTCCTAAACATTACATATCCGGCGATAGCAAGAAGTATCATAACACCTCCTGCCATATAAATTGTTTTCATTCCCTTGCCGCCGGTTTCGGGAAGTTCTACTCCAGTATCATCCGGAGTATTTTGTATCGTTATTTCAGGCGTTGTTCCTGTTGAAGCATTTACTGAATATTCGGTATGCTCGTCGCCGTCGATGAACAGATAGCTTGCTTTGTAGCCGTCTGCTCCGCCAACTTCTTCTACCCAATAGTAGTAAGGTTCAACAGTTCCGTCTGCCTTAACGTTGTACATTGGAAGATCATTTGCAATAAGCTGCCAGTCATCGCTGCTGCTTATTGTCTTTTCGATGTAGCCGTCATCTTCAAATGTCGGCGTACCCGCTGATCTTTGTGGAGTGCTCATCATCGACTTCTGACCGCTATCTGCTGAGCCAGTCTCCGGTATTTCTGACGGAGCTGATGCTGCATATGCTTTAGCCTTTCCAAGTCGTAATGTTGATGCACTGAATCTTGTAAGCGGCATTCCGCTTTCAGTACCCGGTGCTGCCGAGCGTCTTCTTGGAGCTCCGTTTGGTGCTGGTGGAGATTTTGCGATGATCGTGTTATTGCCATCAGCAGTCTCTACAGTGATCGACTCGCCCCAATGCAGATTAGCTTGCTTAACTGTAAGCTCAAATGACGTGCTTCCAGCTGTGTAATTTACATCTACCCACCAACCAGGTCTATTACCGTTAACGGATACATTATCATCGTCTCCATTTGTCCTGTAAATTGAGCTTATAGGTGATGAAGAATTAATAATATATTTAGTTCCCGGAGTAAATGAAACCTCCTGACCAGCAATTTCATCAAGCTCTAGATATTCGGTTTTAGCTTTCGTATGGATCTTTATTACATATGGACCCTGAACGTTATTCACCTGTATCAATACTGGTTTACTGCTTAGTGCAGCAGAACCGGAAGTATCGAACATAGCCGGATTAGCAGCATTAATTGTGCTATTATTTTCTTTCCAGTCTATACCAGGAGCTGAAATACCGATCGCATTATTTTGTCCGGTCTCCGGATAAACCTCATATTTAAGAGGCTTCAGGTCTTTAAGCTCATCATTTGTCTGGATAGCATTTATAAGATACTTTCTGTATTCTGTACCGCCGTCTTCTACAGCAGGAATATTAAGAGTTATTATTCCAGTTTCCTGAGCGTAAGTATAGCTCAGTTCACCTCTGCTTATCTCCTGATCTCCTGATGTTTCAAATATAAACGGCATCTTCTTGGAAGCATTTACAGTGATCTCCTTCGACGCTTCCTCTCCGTCATTTCGAGTAGCTGTAATAGTTGCAGTACCCTCACCTACCGGAGTTACAACACCATTTTCGTCGACTGTAGCGACAGTCTCATCACTTGATGACCATTCAAATGTACCGAATGGAGGATCAACGTCTAAATCGAGCGTATCTCCCATATTAACGGTATCCTCACCGACTACATTAAATGTATCCGGAAGTTCAACTGTAAGTGTTACGCTGTCATGCAAGCCCTTATATGTTGCAGTTATTGTCGCATCGCCTACGCCATTGACCGTTAATGTTCCGTCAGCTGCTACTTCGATCACATCAGTATTGCTGCTTGTATAGCCTATGCTGCTCTTATTTGTTACATCCTCAGGAGTTGCTCCCGGAGCTGTATAAGTTGCAGTCAGCACAGCCGGAGTCTCATCATATTTGAATGTTGACTTATCAGCTGTAAGCATCAATGCCGGATCGTCTGTAACATTGACAATAAGTTCAACTATCTGTCCGTCCTCTGATTGGAGCTTAATGGTAGTAGTTCCGGTTTTCGTACCTGTAGGAGTAATATTCAGGATACGTCCGGCAACTCCGTCCGTTGCCACATTTATCAGAGTATCGTCATAATCTTCGCCTTCGGCAGAGATTATCTTTACCTTCTGATTTGCAGTTACCGTAACTCCGCTTGTATCGCTCTTTGTCATAGTTACCGGATTCTTATCCAGTGAAAGTATGAGCGGATTCTGCTGAGCTTCTTCGGTATCTGCTGTTGTTGAACGATAAACTCTTATCGTTACCTGTTCGCCGTCATGGTTTTCGTTTCCGTCAGCCCATGTCTTGATGAACTTGATCTTTGCCGGCTTCAACTTATTGCTTATAGTAACAATTCCGTTTTCAGTAGCCACAAGACCATTGTTCTGATATTTTACTTCCGAAATATATCTGTATTCCGGTTCAGACAAGTTATAGTATCCTTCTGCGGAGTTGAGCACATGAGTGCCGACCTCTTTGAAGTAGTATACATATTCCTCATTCTGATCGTTTGTTTTTGGCAGATCCTTCAGTATCTTACTGAAGCCGTCCGCTTTTTCAAGCGTGCATATCCTATAAGGAGTGCCTATCAAAATAGAATTGATATCGGCATCCGCTGGCATTGCGAGCTTTGTGCCTCCTGCCTGTGAAGCAAGCAGCTGATAGATCTCAACTGTTATACTATCCGGCAGTTTATTTAGCTTAGCGGCATTATAATCAGCATCATCAGGATCTGTCACTATCTCATCTCCGAGAACATCATACCATTTCTTTACAATTTTCAGCTCTGTTGGCTGAGTATTGGTAATAGTTGTTCTGAATGTTCCGGATGATGTTCTGTTTACATATGAAACTATGTAGCCTTCCGGAACCTCTGTCTCTACAGCGTAGTAGTAATAGTCACTGCCGCTGTCATCTGCTGAAGGAAGTCCGTTCCATGAAGCCGTCCAGCTACCTGTTTCATCGAGCAGCACTTCCGGTTCGATTACAGTTATCGTAAGTTCCTGTTCAGTTCCGTCCGAGAAGGTGACTGTTATCGTTTCAGTACCGGCTGTATCTCCGGTAATTATAAGCTGATCGCTGTTATGATTTATAGTAGCTATCGAGCTTGCCGACGATATCGAGGATATATTGCTATCCAGAATGAATGCCTTAGTCTTGCCTTTTACAATGACCTTAACATCCTTGTTCGACTGGATATCTTCACCTGTATATGTACACTCCGGCAAATTGCCTTCTGCTATTGCTTCGAGCTGCTCTTCTGTAAGCTGATACAGTGACTGTACGAATTTAACTCTTATCTGGTCGCCGCTGTGATCGGCACCCATATCGTTCCATATCTTTTCGACTGTAGCATTGACCGCCGTCTGTCTCTTATCGGTATTGATAAGTTCAAGAACACCGGTACCATTGCTTATCATTCTTGAAGTCTGCGGTTCAAGGAACTTGCCCTCAAGAGCCGCTTTCTGTGCTTCCGTGAGTTTTTCTGCAACCTCAAAATTATCGAAATATGCAAGCGGGTATTTTTTACCTTCTGTATATTCCAGATATGTAGCAGCCGAACCCGCAGGAACATCTACAAGTCCAACCTCTACAGGAAGCTGTAGTTTATACTCATTAGCAGCGTTAAGCACATGATCTTCAAGATCAAGCTTAACTTTGTAAGGACCCTTTATTCCGTAGACCTCGAAGTCTACAGCCATTGATTCTGTTGAAGAACCAACTTCCTTAGGCGGTGGTATCTCTTTTCCGTCGAGGTTTATCCATCTCTTCTTGACCTGAATGCCCTCCGAGTTGTTTACGCCTATCTGAGTACCGTCCTTATTTGTACCATTTCTGGTATATACCGGAATAAACGGGCTTATCTCATCATTATGCTTGAATCTTCCGCTTGCCGGATCAAAAGTATATTTCTTTCCATTAGCGGTATAGCTTTCTTCCTGTACGAAGTAGTAGACTGGAGAGCCGTTTTTACCGGTCAGGAGTCCTGTCCACTCGACTGTGTCGATAACTGCGTCAGGATCAACCGGATTCTTTTTATAAATTGCGTTTATCGGATTACTAAATGTTGTATCCGATGCAGGAAGTCCGAGGAATTCCTTAGTAACCGGTTTAAGATCAGTTCCGTTCTTGTCGAATGAGTAGTAGAGTTTAAGCTCTACAGAAGCTGTGTCCGGAATATCTGCATCCTTACCGGAGAAAGTCTTTTTAGCCTGTAACTGTATACGGCAGCTGTTTGGGATATTAGCTGTGCCGTATGTAGTGAGTGGTCTGATGCGGCTGATTCCGTTTTCATCAAAAGCATCTTCAGGAGGTGTTCCATTAAAACCATCGTATGAGTAATAGAACACATACTCGCTGTTAGCTTTGAATCCGCCGTTTAACCAATCAGGCTGTAGGTAATCGGTAGGAGCCTGCACCTCTACGAATTTGTAGAGTGTTTTCTGTTCAAGGATAAAATCGTGAACATTTTCTTTGTCATCTGTTGCAGCATCATCGCTGTCTGCAAATACCAAAGAAGCGGCTGCCTCCGGATACGTCTTATCATTGGTGCCCTTCTGAACCTCGGTATATCCGACCGCTTCATCAGGGAAAGTGAATTTTCTTACATACTTGCTTTCACGGAGTACAGGTTCTATGCTGCTTGCATATACCCATTGTCCTGAATCAGTATCGTATTTTGCGACCTTGAATACAGCACTAAGAGTATTAAGAGTGTAGTTGTTTACGTCTACCTTATATATACTTGGATATTTGATAGCCTCTGCACTCGCACTTGAATCGCTGACATTCATTTCGCTGTGTGACTGTTTAGACCAGCCGCTCGCATTATCTTCTTCAAACGAAGCAATGTTGTCGAAATAGATCTTGTCGCCGTTGCTTGGTGCACCCGGACCTGCTGTATTTGGTGTGTAACCTGTTACGCTGTATCTATACTCAACATACAGATGCTGCTGATCCGGAACTTCTACATTAAGTACTGCCGGTATCGCTTCAGGAGTTGAAAAAGCTTCTATATTATCGAGCATTCGATTTACATTACTATGATAAACTCCATTATCATCATAACCATAGTTTGATTTATCAACGATCACGATATATTTAGCGTATTCCGGTACTTGGAAATTAAGTACGCTTGTACCGGAACTATTAAAATCTGGTAATGCATACGCACCTGTTACCATGTTAGCATACCAATTAGGTGCGTCTTTATCGAAATCGCTATAGAAGAATACCTCTCCCGGTGAACTATTGCCATTAACAACAGGATTCTTATTAGCGGTTATCGTTACATAGTCTCCAACCTTCCAGCCGTCCAACATGAAGAAACCTGTATCAGCATTGCCGTCCTTGTTACCACGTATTCTTTCGGATACATTCAGACCTGAACGTGGAGCGTAGTTATAATCAATAGTATAACTATAATCAGTTATCGGATGAGTCTTATCAACAGTTCCGTCCTCATTATAAGGATAAACTGCGATATGATCGAGAGCAAGTCTCAGGTTATCCATCGTCTTGCTGCTTCCCTCACCGAGTGTAAGCTTATCGGTTATGCTGATGTAATCATCGTTAGTAAGCTTCTCTCCCTCTGGATTTACTTCCAGACTATAATTGAGATATCCGCCTGCAACGCCGGCATTGAACTTCTTTTTAAGATGATTATTTTCATCATTTATCGGATCATCCGGTATCGAGCTGCTTATAATAGTAAGAGTTGCTGTCTTATCCTTGGTGTCATCTTCTTTTCTTATCTTATTAGTGAGAACTCCGTTTACGAGTGCCTCATCAAGCTTATCAACTGGTATAGCGATACAATATCTGAAAACTACTGTATTCTCACGAAGTGTAAGAGTAAGCGTATCTCCGTCCACTTCATACGTATCATTCATACCGTAATATTCATACCCTATCGGGAAGTCCCTTCGCCAATCAGGGTTATCACTATACGATATTGCCGGAGCATAATCACTGCCTAATGACTGAGCTTTAGCTGTGTCAAGATAAATTGCACCTTCCGGCAGCGTATCGATATACGTTATCTGTTTAGAAGTATCTGAACCCATATCAAAGTTCAGCAGCCAGCGGAATATGTAATATTCTTTTGCTGTTCCGCTGCCGTCCAGATCAAGAGTCTTTTTATTAAGATCAGCGGTACTGTTGACGCTGTCGAGCACTCCCTCATAATCGAAACGTATACTTGACTTGCCATAACCTTTAACTTCAGTTTTATTAGTGACCTTCAAATACTGATTGCTATCATACTGATTATAGGTCATTGCATTTATCAGTTTATTATTGTAAGTAGCGGTATAACCGGATTCTTCATCAAGAATTTCTTCTATTCTATAATAGTATTCAACGACGCATCCGTTTTCATCAACTGCCCATTTCGGAACATCGTCAGGCAATTCAAACCAATCTTCGGCGGTCTTTGCACCTGCCGGAAGGGTATACTCTTTATACTCAGTCCATTTTTCGGTATCAGTTTCAGCCGGAGCAGCTCCGTCTTCTGCACAAGCCTGCCATATCTTGATTTTAATATTCGCCGGACGTGTGTCGTAGGCATTGTTCTTATCGTCCCAGCTCTTTGTAAATTTGAGACGTATCGTTTCAACAGGATTCGGATCTTTTCTTTCAAAGGTCATTCCCGGAACATCCTTAGGAGTACCATTGAAGTTAAGTGTATTCGAGAACTGTGAAGTGCTGCCGTTCTGTATACCGCTTACATCTGCTTCTGTCTTATAATTTACTGATATATAACGGTATTTTGAAGCATCGATATCGGAAGTGAAATCGACCTCAAACTTAACAGCCTTTTCTGTTGAAGCTGCAAGATCAGTTATCTCGGTACCGGAAGCATCAAAGAACTTGATAGTGTACATATTGCTTGCAAGAGGAGTCATTGTACTATCATCATCGACCGTATTACCGTATATCTCTATTGCGGCTGCCTGCTGTGGAGTTATATAATGTGATCCGCCGTTTGCATCGCTGAGAATGATATCTTCAAATTTATCGCCGCCGGTTATATAGTTGTCCTTAACAAGCTTTATGTTCCAGTTAAGCTCTCTGTCGTCTGTATCGTTCATACCGACAACATTTGAAGACTTATTATCTGAAATTCCTTTATAGTATTTCTTGCCTTCTATTCTCATCTTGAGAGTTCCGACACCTTCTGCACCGTCTTTCATTTTGCCGTCAGGTGAAGTACCCTCTGCTGTATTACTTACCTTTACCTCCTGGCCAGCCTGATAACCGGCATAATTTCCGGTCTCAAAAGCTGTATTTTCGAGAGGCTTTGTATAGAACAGCTCTATTTTGTTTACTATCTTTGTATCGTCAGTAATGTGGATAGTAACTGTATCGGAATCCTGATCTTTAGATAAAGTTACGTAAGAAGTAAGGTCTTCTTCCTGATCCGTATATCCTGATTCCTTACTTGCATCACTCCAACGGTTGAATGTACGGAAAGCATTGAATGTGATCTGATCTGCTGTAAGACCTACAAATGCCGGATCGGAAATGGTGTATCCGTCAAGAGTTCGCTTACTGTTCGCATCGACTCTCGGTTCACCATTTTGATCGGTATAAGCATTAGCTGTAGCAGAGATCTTCCATTTTACCTCTTCCGTATCGGAATTGAAGTCATCGAACCATTTTCCTACCTGGAACTGATGTTCATATTTTACTGTTACATCACCCGTAGATGCCGGAGTAGGAGGATTTGGTACACCCTGTCTTACGCTCGCACTGTTAGTTTGCTCGGTACTTGCTATACCGTTTGTATTATCGAAGGCAACATCCTTCATATAAACTATATCGAGTGAAGCCGGTATGTTCGGGTCCCTTCTAAATGTGATCCTATTACCGCTTATGGTATATTTACTTGGATCAAGCTCTTGTCTCTGCCATGCTTCATCGAAGTAATATACCTTTGCGTCTGCTGGTATAGGTGCTGAATCTTCAACAGTAGCATTTCCAAGACCGTCGCCTGAATAGTTATCAACGTGGATAGTCCACTGTATCTTATCGTTCGAGCCTGCACCGTCAACGTAATAATCAGGTGTACCGGTCTTGTTTATATTGAGTTTGTTCTCGATCGTCATTGTCTTTGAAGCAGTTATAGGTGTTTCATCACCCTTCTGAGCACTTACATCATTATCATATGTATGTCCGTTAGTAAGGTGACTTTGTTTATAGGTTATCGTTACCTGCTGATTGCTTCCGGAAAGTGTGAAGTTACCGTTTCCGGTATGAGTCGCACTTCCCTCTGGTGTCACGCTTATGTCACTTACGGTCGACCAATCTAAAGTTGTGCCGTTGTCTTTCAGAACATCAGTAAGTGAATACTGGCTGAGGTCGATATAACCTCTTGGGTCTGTAAGAGTTACAGTCCAGAGAATATATTTATTCGGACCTTCATGTTTGATCTGTCCTTCTTTGGCGATTGTGAGTTTGTCATCAGCAAAGTCCACATTAAGCTCGACATTATTTGCCTGACTTATCACAACTGTTCTGTCGCCGTCAGCATCATCTGCTCTTGTTACATTACCAGAGAAGTTTATCGCACCTTTGAATCCGTTTGTACAGGTATTCAAATATGAGATATATTCATTAGTGAAGTATATCGATATAAGACCGCCGCCGTCTGCACCTTTGGATATCGCATAATATCCGGCTGGTGTAGTTGCACCCAGTTCCCATGAAGTATCGATAACAGTCATATTAGAACCGTAGTAGTCCTGACTGATAATCAAATCTTTCGGGATATTGTAGTGCACATAATGATTATCAAGTATTCCCGACTCGGCGAGTTCAGTGCCATTGTACTCATAATTAAGAGTAATGCTGAGTAAGGCTGAATCAACGTCTCCTGCATCGACGATACACGGAGTACCGTCATATTTTTTACCGCCGCTGATTACTGATATACTTTGTATCTTGTCTTCAAAGTCACTACTGCCAGCCATCGGGGACGAAGGTGCAGAGCTGACGAAAGGTGTTGAATCACCTCTCCGGTTAAGCTGAATGATCTTTGAGATATCCACCTTTCCCGCATTCTGTCTTGTCATACTGACTCCCGGAGCTATCATCGACACTGGAACTACAAATGTAACTAAAACAGAGAGAGTCAGCAAACACGCTATAAATCTTCTGTTTTGCTTTCTGTTTCGTATCAGTTCATTGATCTTCCTATGCAGATCTTTCACACCGCTCTCTCCTTTCATCATTTTATTTGTCCTTATCAGGGCTTTCCGAATTTATCGAACGGGTAAACTCTCAGAACCACCTTGCCGAGCACATTTTCCTCCGCTATGCATCCAACAGAAGTTGAACGGCTGTCTACAGATACAGCTCTGTGGTCGCCCATTACAAACAATCTGTTTTCCGGCACCTGATATGGCATTGTTATGTCGCATTCGCCTTTAGCTTTGCCGCTTACATAAGATTCATCAAGTTCCTCGTCATTAAGAACGACTGTGCCGTCGTCTTTAATAAGTATATTATCTCCGGGAACTCCGATAACTCTTTTAAGCAATACCTTATTATTATAATAGAAAGCAACTATGTCTCCGGTCTTATAATGTGATGACCTCATGCACATCACGACCTCTCCATTTGTCAATGTAGGAGACATACTTGAACCGGTAACTCTGAATACCGGAATAAGTCTCGTTGAGACTATAACTGCTATCGCAGCAACTACTATAAGTGCTCCGACAGTACTTTTCAAGTTTCGGAAAAAGCTTTTTTTATACCTGAGCCTTTTCAGTTCTCTTCCGAATTGTTCAGAAGAGGGAATATCAATTAATTTTTTATCAGTCATTTATCTTTTTATCCTCAGAAGCACTTTCAGCCGGTTCAGGAGCTGTATCTTCGTTCACGGCAGTCTGCTTCTTTTTTAACTCGATAGCCTCATCAGCTAAAGAAAACAATTTATCTTTCAGCAGATCATTTTCTGCTTTAAGCTCTTCGTTTTCCTTTTTTAAATAGTATAGTATTTCTATAAGTTCTATTCTTTTTAGCTTTTTCAACTCTTTATCCGTCATTTTTGATCCTCCGGACGCTAAAATAGCTATTTATATATAACCATATTGATTTTATATACCAATTATATCAGCATTTAATGCAACATTCAATACAATAATTACAATGTTAATAATTTGTTCTTAATTATCGTATATTCCAACAACAAATCGACTAATATTTTGTATGATTTTCAGCAAATAGAAATTTTTATACATTAAGTTTATGGATTACTGTATGCATTTTTCAGCTAAAATTTCACATTATGTAGAATATGTCCAACTTTTTTAAAAAATCTAAATAGTACAAAAAATACTTGGTGTTGAATTTAACAAATGCTTAAAAAAATAAAGTAAAACTTTATAGTTATTCATTGTAAAAACATAAAAAACACAAAAAAGAAAGAGAGGGAGCATATTATGCGTTGGGATTTTTTATTGTATCTTTCGGCTGGATCTATATGATTTTTTGAATATTGGGGACACAATCATGGCTTTTCACACAACACTCACATAGTGCACACCAATTATTCGTATATTGGTGATAAAATTTCACTGTTAATTAAATCGCAACTCAATCGCTTAATATTTAATATTGAAGTGTTATACTGAAAGAGCAGTCGACAAACACCCAAAAATCTGGTAGAATATAAATAATAAAACCGGAAAGGGAAAACGACTATGAAGTACAGTAAAGAATTCAAAGAAGAAGCATTAAAGCTATCGGACGAGATTGGACTGAAAAAGGCTGCACAGCAATTAGGGATTCAATATTACACACTCTCAGACTGGCGTACAAAGCGAAATGCTGCTGCCAAAGCTAAGAAGTATCAAATGACTGATGAAGAGCTTAAACAGCGTAATCTTGAGCTTGAAAAAGAGATTGCCGAGCTTCGCAAAGCTAATGATATCCTCAAGGACGCACTCGGTTTTTTCGCAAAAGACCGGAAGAAGTAAAGACAAGCGAACGTCATCTGTTTGTCAATGAGTTCCGCAGCAAGTACGGAGCGAAATCAATATGCAGATTTCTGAAAATCAGCGAATCAGGCTATTATCACTGGCTCAGGAATCAGGGCAAGCTCGGTGCAAGGCAGCTTCTTCTGGTCAAAATACAGGGAATTCTTTCAGAGCATCCAGATAACAAGAATTACGGTGTCAGAAGGATGCAGGCAGCTCTTGCCCAGAAAGGAACTCATGTCAGCCTCAGAACAGTATACCGCACTATGAGCGAAGTTGGGCTTATCCACGGGCACCGCAGACCTCACGGCATCACAAAGGCTGATACTGAAACTCAGAACAGAGAGAATCTGATAAAAAGAAATTTCAGTGCAGACAAGCCGCTGAAGAAACTGCTTACCGATATTACCGAGGTCCAGTGTTCTAACGGAAAGCTCTATGTTTCACCGATTCTTGACTGCTTCAACGGCGAGATCGTAGCTCTTGAAATGCGTGATAATATGAAGAAAGAACTCTGCATAGACACCGTAAAACAGCTGCGTGAGAAGTACGGTAGACTGGAAGGAAGTGTTCTCCACAGTGACCGTGGCTGCCAGTACACAAGCTACGCCTTCCGCAGGGAACTTGTAACAAATGGGCTCATTCAAAGCCTCAGCGGCGCTGCTCATTGCTATGACAACGCTCGTATGGAGAGCTTCTTTGCCACACTGAAAAAAGAAAAGCTGTATCAGATACCTACATACCGAA
>JAEEGJ010002204.1_pt1 | contig 122095 bp, 106 predicted proteins | sample 8958761 | NCBI WGS metagenome assembly JAEEGJ01 (sample SAMN16246546, study PRJNA631951) | gut metagenome | biome: gut microbiome; feature: rumen; material: RS-attached | host: Bos | place: Iran: Karaj | collected 2018-10
TCGAGGCCAAGCTTCAGGAGATGGTGGCTGAGGGACAGTTACCCGACGTACTGACCTTTGCCGGTAACGGTGAGCCCACCTGTCATCCGCATTTTACCGAGATTATCGATGACACCATCCGTCTGCGTGACCATTATTGTCCTCGGGCGAAGGTGTCGGTACTCAGCAACTCCACGATGATCCACCGTCAGTCGGTGCACGATGCCCTGATGCGGGTGGACAACAACATCCTGAAACTCGACACCGTCGACCCTTTATATATAAATAAGGTGGACCGTCCCAACGGCACCTACGATGTCCAAGCTGTCATCGAAGGGATGAAAGCCTTCAATGGTCACGTTATCATCCAGACGATGTTCATGAAAGGTGAGGGTGTTGATAATACTGGGGAGGAATATGTTGCCCCCTGGCTGGAAGCCGTCAAAGCCATCAGACCACAACAGGTTATGATCTACACCATCGACCGCGAGACACCTATACAGGGCCTTCAAAAAGCAGAGCGCGAACAGCTCGATGCCATCCGCGATCGTGTCATTGCCGCAGGTATACCCTGCAGCGCATCGTATTAAATTAACTAAACAATTAATATGACCCGATTATGAAACAAACCGTCATCATACTGGCTGCGACAGCCATGCTGTTAGGCGCCTGCCACAGTGGTACACAGACAGAAAAGAACAGCACTGTCTATAACGAGACCGTCACACTTGAGGGCGATAGCACCGTCTATGGTCTGGCTTGCGACGGATGCACTGACTCTCTCCTCGTCTATCTGCCTTTCAGCGGTGGCGACCCCGATACCATTGACATCTTGAATGCCCGTGTGCAACGCAAAGTCTTTGGACGTCCTGAAGTGGGCGACGAGGTGGCCTTCGTACTGAATGCTTCGAACAAGAAAGTCGCAGACTTGGTGATCAATATCGACCGTCTGAAAGGTTCATGGTGTTATCAGGTGATGCCTAAACTGCGTCGTCGCCTGAGAGCCTCTGCCGACAGTGTGGTACAGCTGCCACCTGACTTTCCTGACTCTTTAAGAAAGAAATGGTTCCAGCCCCGTGAATACGGACTGGAACTGCAACGTGACAATATAGTGCGTCCCATTGGCACACAGACTCGTGGCAAAGAGCAACAAGGTCCTGTGGAATATCCCGAGATGAAACGCTACCGCGAATGGCACATCTACAACGGACATCTGCTGCTGATGGAAACCCGTCGTGACACCACTGGCGCAAGGAAAACCATTAGTACAGATACTGCCGACATCGTGGTGATGCGACATGACTCACTACTACTCAGGTTCGCTGATCACGAACAGGGCTATTATCGTAAGTGATACTCCTGCAGTCGGCGCTCAGCCATCTGCTCATACTTCGTACCCGGACGTCCGTAGTTGGCGAAGGGATAGATGCTGATGCCACCACGTGGTGTGAACAAACCGACGACCTCAATATATTTGGGATCCATCAGACGCACCAGGTCTTTCATGATGACGTTGACGCAGTCCTCATGAAAGTCACCGTGATTACGGAAGGAGAAGAGATAGAGTTTCAGACTCTTCGACTCTACCATCCGCTCACCAGGGATATAGAGGATCTTGATTTCTGCAAAGTCGGGCTGACCCGTAATCGGACAGAGCGACGTAAACTCCGGACAGTTGAACTGCACCCAGTAGTCATTCTCAGGGTGTTTGTTCTGGAAGGTCTCCAACACCTCAGGAGCATAATCCATCTTATACTCGGTCTTTTTGCCAAGGGCCTGCAACCCGTCGGCAGCTCTGTTCTCACTCATAGTTCGTTCACCTTAAAAATATTATACGCGATATCTTTATCGAACACGTCCTCATTGTCGTGCAGCTTTGTAAACTTCACGACACGGATGGTCACAGGCAATACCAGAATCTCGTAGAGCGTCTTCAGCGTCACCTGTGTGATAACCAGTGAGGGCATCTCCTCCCAGGGGATGACACCACCGAGGGCAAGAGGGAAGAAGATGACAGAGTCGGTCAACTCACCGAAGATCGTACTGAGTACAGCACGACGTGAGAAATTCTTACCTGCCGATGACAACTTCATACGACTCATCACATAGGCATTCATAAACGATCCGGCGAGGAATGCCAGGAACGAAGCCCCCGCAATACGGGGAGCCAGTCCGAAGATCTGGTGGAAGCCCTCCTCACCATGCCAGTATGGCGCTCCCGGTATCCAGTCCGCAATTGCACCGAAGGCCACAAAGAGGAAGTTCATGGCAAAACCCATCCAGATAAGCAGACGTGTACGACCATAGCCCCACACCTCACATACCACATCGTTGATGATGTAACTCACGGGGAATACAATGAGGCCCGCCGTCATGTTGGCAGGACCCAGCGAAATCTGCTTGGTCTCGAGCACATTAGCCGTGATCAGGCAAACACAGAACAGTATGCCGTAGAGCATAAACAGCACACTGATACGTTGATCTTTGTTATGATTCATTTATAACAGATAAAATAACCAGGCCATATAAGCAAAGAATCCCAACACCAGAAGTGCACCCTCGCGACGCGAGACGAAGTACTTGGTGTAGGCGAAAATCCAGAGGATGCCGATGCTGACTAACATCATCATCAAGTCGATAATCGTGATACCCATGATACGCATAGGACAGATCACCGCCGTAAGACCCAGAATCAGGAAAATATTAAAAACATTCGAACCGATAGCGTTGCCGATAGCCAGTCCCGCCTGACCTTTACGGGCAGCAACGATACTCGTAGCCAATTCGGGCAGAGAGGTTCCACCAGCCACAATAGTCAGACCAATGACACTCTGACGCACGTTGAAACGATGAGCCACATAGGTGGCTGCGTCGACAAAGATATTACTACCCACTATCAGACAGGCCAGTCCCAAAAGGATCCAGAGGCTATTGATGCCTACAGCACGATAGTCCACGGGCAGACGTTCTTTCTCTACACCGAGGTATTCCGTCTTCGGTTTCAGTTCACCAGACTTCCGCGCTGCCGCAAAGGCATAGATCATAAAGGCTGTGAAACCGATAAGCAACACCAGACCGTCACTGCGACTGATCTCATTACCCCAGAGGTGGGGAGAGTCCATATCATCGAAGCAGAGCACAAAGAGCAACAACGAGGCAGCTACGGCAAAGGGCAGGTCTCGCTTCACTGTCGAGGGGTTCACCACCAGGGGTGCGACGAGGGCCGAGCAACCCACAATCAACATTGTATTGAAGATGTTCGAGCCGATAACGTTACCTACGGCAAGGTCTGGCGTGCCTTTCAACGCCGACACAAGACTGACAAACAACTCTGGAGCCGACGTGCCGGCAGCCACGATGGTCAGTCCGATGATGATTTCAGGGATATGGAAACTACGGGCTACAGCCGAAGCAGCTTCCGTCAGACGGTCTGCACCCCAGATGACAAGGGCGATACCGGCAATAATCAATAATCCATGCAATATCATAAGTCTTCTATATTTAAAAAAGCATCCATCGCACGACGGTCTTTCTTCGTAGGACGTCCCGTTCCCCGGGCACGATCCACAAATCCGCTGATGCGATTCATTTCCAGCAGTTCGTACTGGTCTGGAGGAGTGACGTTCTCGTAGATCTCCGGCAGGAGCTTTGCCCCTACGCGTTGTTCGATGGTCTTCAGGATGCGGAAGGAATAGGTAACAGGTGGTTTACGGACTGCCACCACCTCACCAGCCTTGACGACATGTGAGGGCTTGACGTTCACGCCACCGATGGTGACGCGTCCGTTCTTGCAGGCGTCAGCCGCTATCGAGCGCGTCTTAAAAATCCGCGCTGCCCACAGCCATTTGTCAATCCTTGCTTCCTCCACCATCAACTATTCACTATTCACTTTTCACTATTCCCTTTTCCCTTTTCCCTGTTTCCCCAGTTTATTGTATTGGTTCATCGTGATGTCGATCCCTGCGAGCACGAAACTCTTGATGATGTCGACGGCGATGTCGATACGGGGTTCAAGGGCTTTCAACTCCTCCTCGTTATATTTCCCCAGCACCCAGTCGACCTGCATGCCACGGGGGAAATCATTGCCGATACCCATCCTCAGACGGGCATAGTTCTCTCCTATCAACTGCTGGATATGGCCAAGTCCATTGTGTCCACCGTTGCTGCCACCGGCCTTCAGACGGAAATCGCCCAGGGGCAGTGCCACATCGTCGCTGATGACGAGCAGACGACTCTGGTCTATATTCTCGTGATTCAGCCAGTAACGGACGGCATTACCACTCAGGTTCATGTAGGTAGAGGGTTTCAGAAGAACCACTTTCCTGCCTTTCAACGACGTCTCCGCCACAAAACCGTAGCGCTTGTCTGCAAAAGAAATATTGGACGCCTTCGCAAAAGCGTCCAATACCATGAATCCTGTATTGTGGCGGGTCAGATCGTACTCATCGCCGACATTACCCAGACCAACAACCAAGTACTTGTCCATCAGCAGAGGGGATTAAGCCTGCTCAGCCTCAGCAGCGGCAGCTGCAGAACGAGAAGCACGTGTAGCCTTCACAGAACATACAACAACCTCAGGAGAAGTAGCGATCTCAAGACCCTCGAAGTTCAGAGCGCCAACCTTGATGGCCTTACCCAGCTGCAGGTTGGTCACGTCGATATTCAGCACCTCAGGAATCTGCTTGTAAGGAGCTGTCACATTGATCTTACGGATAGAGAGGTTCAACTTACCACCATCGCGAACACCCTGTGCCAGACCATTCAGCTTCACGGGGATACCAATAGTGATGGGCTTCGTCTCGTTCACCTCGTAGAAGTCTGCGTGCAGCAGAGCATCGGTTGTGGGGTGAAACTGCAACTCCTTGATGACAGCCTTGTGAGCCTCACCATCGATGTCGAGGTTAATGACATACACCTCAGGCGTATAGACAGCCTTGCGGAGCTCTGCGAATGAAGCGCAGAATGCAAATGCCTCGGGGAGACCATTCTCACCCTTCTTCTCACCATAGATGTTACAGGGAACCATACCCTCCTTGCGGAGCTCTTTTGAAGCCTTCTTTCCAGTGGCGGTGCGCTTCTGACCTTTTACACTAATTTCTTTCATAATTGTGTTACTCTAAAATTAAGTTGTTAATACTACTGCTTAATTCACCATCACACGAGATAATTTCGTTGTGCTTTCGGAAAAAGCGGTGCAAAGGTACAATAAAAAAGTGAAAAGTGAATAGTGAATAGTGAAAAAGTTATGATTTTAACGTATTTTTATGGCTTTTTCTTGCATAATTGGGGGAAAAAGACTAATTTTGCAATCGTAAATATATGTAGAATCACAAAAAAACATCAAGTGAGATGATTAACAGAGAAATTATTCGTACCAAGATTGTCCAGTTAACCTATGCGTATTATCAGAACGGTAGCAAGAACATCGACTCGGCTGAGAAGGAACTGTTTTTCAGCCTTTCAAAAGCTTATGACCTTTACAACCACCTGTTGGCGCTGATTGTAGCTATCACCAAGGAAGCCCGTCGCCGCAATGAAGTGCTCACCACCAGAGCACAGCGCGAAGGCACGGAGCTGCCCTCGCAGAAGTTCATCTTCAACCGCTTCGCCCTGCAGTTAGAAGAGAACAAGATGCTCAATGACTTCATTGGTACCCAGAAACGCACATGGAATGATGATCCAGAGTTCGTGGGCAAGATGTATGAACTCATCGAAAGCAGCGATATCTTTAAGGAATATATGGAGAGTGCTGAGGACAACTACGACTCCGACCGTGAGTTGTGGCGTAAGCTCTATAAGAACCTCATCCAGAACAACGACGACCTCGACGCTATGTTGGAGGAAGTGAGTCTGTACTGGAATGATGACAAGGAAGTTGTCGACACCTTCGTTCTGAAGACCATCAAGCGCTTCGACGAACAGAATGGTGCCAAACAGGAACTCCTGCCCGAGTGGGACAGTGATGAAGAACAGGACTTCGCCCGTAAGTTGTTCCGTGCCGCTATCCTCAATGCCGATCAGTATCAGCGCTATATGAGTGAGGCTTCGCGCAACTGGGACTTCTCACGTCTGGCCTATATGGACGTCGTCATCATGCAGATTGCCATTGCAGAGATGATGACCTTCCCCAATATTCCCATCAGCGTGACCATCAACGAATACGTAGACCTCGCGAAACTCTACTCCACCCACAAGAGCAGTGGTTATATCAATGGCATGCTCGATGCCATCGCCCGTCATTTGGTGAAGACGGGTAAGTTGAACAAGTTCATCGAGCCCAAAGAGGCGAAGCCTGAGAAACAGGCTGCTCCCAGTGGAAAAGGCAGACCAAGAATTAAAAAAGACAAATAATTAATTTAAGTACAGAATATGACAAGTTTAGTATTAGCTGCGCAGGCAGCAGGACAAGGTAGTGGCATGAGCATGATTCTCATGATGGTGGCCATCTTCGCCATTATGTGGTTCTTCATGATCCGTCCACAGCAGAAGAAACAGAAAGAGATCCAGAAGTTCCAGAACGAACTGACAGAGGGAACACCCGTCGTTACCGGTGGTGGTATCTATGGTACTGTCAAAAGCATCGACCTCACGAAGAATACCGTTGAGGTGAAGATTGCGCGCGACGTGGTCATCACCGTCGACAAGGGTTCTGTCTTCAAGGATATGACCAGCTCCAACCAGGTTCCTCAGAAATAACAATCGATGGAGGGACAATTCCGCTGGCAAATCATCAGAGATTTCCTGTTTAACAAGGCTAACAGGGAATTTCTGATTTTCTTGTTCTTCCTCGTTCTCTCCGGTGCGTTTTGGTTGTTCATGACGCTCAACGAGACCTACGAGAAAGAATTCAGCATTCCCGTCACCATCGTTAATGTCCCGAAGAACGTGGTACTCACCTCTGATGAGACCGATACCGTGAAGATGACTATCCGCGACAAGGGTATCACACTGGCTACCTATATTTATGGCAAGGGGTTGAAAAACCTTCAGGTAAATTTCAAAGCCTTTGCCCATGGTAGTGGCAAGGGTACTGTCCCTGCATCAGAACTGCAAAAGCTCTTGTACCAGCAACTGGCCAACGGTTCAAAGATCACCTCTGTCAAGCCTGAGAAACTGGAGTTCTTTTTCAACTTCGGCGCCAAAAAACGGGTTCCTGTCAGATGGAGTGGAAGAATCATCCCTGAAGACCTCTATTTCATCTCACGCGTACAGTACTGGCCCGACAGCGTAGACATCTATGCCTCGCAGGAGAAGCTCGACAGCATCCGCATGATCTATACAGAACCGCTGAACTACGTCAACTTCCGCGATACGTTGATGATCGACGCCCAACTTACAAAGATGAAAGGTGTAAAGATTGTACCCGACGTCGTCAAACTCGGATTCTTCACCGATGTACTGACGGAAGAGAGTCTCGGCGGTATACCGGTGACTGGCATCAACATGCCGGAGGGTAAGACCCTGCGCACCTTCCCTGCCAAAGTTTCGGTAAGGTTCGTGACAGGTGTCAGCGTCTATCGTCAGCTGAAGCCTGAGGACTTCACCGTCATCGCCGACTACGACGAAATCAACCTCCATCCCTCTGAGAAATGTAATATCTACCTGAAGAAGATGCCTCCAGGCATCTCCAGGGCCAGACTGGAGGTGAACGAGGTAGACTATCTCATCGAAGAAGGAGTTACGGAAGAATGAAGATTGGCATTACCGGAGGCATCGGAAGTGGCAAGAGCTACGTCTGCAAACGGTTGGAGGCCCGTGGCATCCAGGTATATGACTGCGACAATGCCGCCAAACGTCTGATGCGCACGTCGGCAGAGTTGCAGCAGCAGTTAAAAGCACTTGTAGGTTCACTGGAGAAGGCCGACATCGCCAAATTTCTCTTGGAGTCTGAGGCGAATGCCAAAGCCATCGATGCCATCGTTCATCCCGCCGTATTCCGCGACTTCGAGGAGAGTGGCATGCAGTGGATGGAGAGCGCCATCCTCTTTGAATCAGGAGCCTTTCGTCTAGTGGATAAGTCCATCGTGGTCACTGCCCCTGAGGAAGTGCGTATCCAACGTGTCATGCAGCGCGACGGCATCACCCGCGAGAAAGTCCTCGAATGGATGCAGCGCCAACTGCCACAGGATGAGGTACGTCGCAGGGCCGACTTCGAGATCGTCAATGATGGAGAAGCAGATATTGACAAACAAATAAACAAAATATTGAGAACAATGAAAGAGACAATTTTAGCTATTGCCGGCAAGCCCGGCCTTTACAAACTCGTTTCACGAGGCAAGAACAACCTGATTGTGGAAGCCCTCGACGCCACGCACCGTCGTCAGCCTGCTTTCGCTACAGACAGGATCACATCACTCAACGACATCGCCATGTTCACTGAGACCGACGATGTGCCCTTGATGGATGTACTCGACAACATGAAGAAACTCGAAGAGGGCAAGAAAGCCAGCATCAACGAGAAGAAAGCCTCTGGTCAGGAGTTGCAGGACTACTTCACGAAGGTTCTCCCTGAATGGGATCGCGACCGCGTACAGAACAGTCACATCAAGAAACTCATCACTTGGTACAACATCCTCATCGAAAACGGCATTACCGATTTCAAAGATGAAACAGAAGAACAGGAAGAAAAGACAGAGTAACTTTTTTAAAGACAGAGTATATTTAAGACATAGTAACAGATTAACAAAGCGTCCTCCCTTGATATAAAGAGAGGACGTTTTTTTGATTAAATTTTATGTTACTATCTGTTATTATGTTACTCTGTCTAAAAAAAATACTCTGTCTTTAAATTAGAATCTACCAGGACCACCGAAGCCACCGCCAGGCATACCGCCTCCAAAGCCTCCGCCAGGCATGCCTCCGCCGAAGCCACCACGACGATTACCACCACGGCCGCCACCCATTGGCATACCGCCCATCGGCATTCCCATGCCACCCATCATACCCATACGGGACTGACGTGTGCCGAAGATGTTCAGACGATAGCTGGCGCGGAACATGACATAGCAGTTGACGGCATTGTACTCATTATCTGTACGGGCCATCTGACTAATGGTCGTGGAGAAGTTCGACTGCTGACCCAGGATGTCATAGAACTGCAGCATGAGTGTGAGGGGCCTGCCCTTGAGGAAACTCTGGGAAATCTGAGCATTCCAGATGAGTTCGTTGGTATTCATTGACTGATCGTCATAACCACGACGGCTGTTCATACTGATGTCTGTGGTAAGCTGTGTACCCCAAGGCAGATAGACGGTGGAGTTCAGACCGTAGGAGTAAGTCCAGGTATCGAGGTTCGACAGCGGCTGCAGCTTATTGCGGGTAGAATTGTAGTTCACCGAACCATTGAGTTCCACTTCGAGCCAGTCGTTACGGAAACCGAATCCCAGACGACCGCCAATGATGTTCTGATTGGTGGAGTTTCTCAAAGTCTCCCTGGTCTTAGCATCACCGACATAACCCACACGGTGGTTGAAGTTCTCGTTCAGCGAGACATTATAGGTAAAGTAGCCTAATGAATCGATGGCCGAGTTCCACATGATGTTACCACCTGCATTCCAGTTACCGTTGATATTCTCAGGCCGTGATTCCTGACCACCGATATCAGTATAGGTCACTTTATTGACAATGCTGTTCATCGTGGTCGAGAAGTTCAGGTTGGCATTGATCATGCGCTGATGGTTCATGATGTAGTTGTTGAAGCGCAGGTTGAAACTCTGGGTGAACGAAGGCTTCAGATCAGGGTTACCAGTGGACTTGTTCAGAGGGTTGGTATCATCGTTGATGACGAGCAACTGACTCATGGAAGGCTGGCTGGTGTTACCACGATACTGGAACTGGAGGCTACCCTGCTGGGTGGGGCGCCAACGGAAGTTGGCTGTCGGGCTCCAGTTGACGACATTGATCGTCGTGTCAACTCGCTGTCCAAGATAGTCCTGCTTATACTTTGAAGTCTGAGGAATAATCTGCACACCGAAATTGAAGTCGTAGGTATCACGGATGAAGCGCAGCATGATCTCACCAGTATGGATATAGTTCTTATACTCTGAATACTGACTCTGATCCTTACTATAATAGAGGTCATCCTTCACAGGAGAATAGCCGCCATTAACAATACTCCAATAGTCGTCCCATTGACGATAGACTGGTGTCACACTACTAAAATCGAAACTCTTGGTAGGATCAGACAGCAGAGGATTCGAGTAGTCGAACGTCTGACGGTCGTTCTCGTTGTAGCGATACTGGAAGGTATAACTGAACTGCAGGAAGGTGGCATAGGCGATAGGCTCGCTATAGGTGGCACGTGCACTGTAGTCCCACGACTTGGTCGGGGTCACGTTGTAACGGTTGGCCTGATAACGGTCAAGACCAGATACGCCATTATATGTTGCGGTTCTTCCCTGATAGAGTTTCGTCTGGTTGTTCGACAACTGGTTGTTCTCGTTGTTGCTGTAGTTACCTGTCAACTGCACGGTGATGTTACGACCTCTGCCATTGAGCAGACGGTTGATCTGCAAGGTACCGCCGAGGCGCTTGTTCTCGCCATAGCCCAGCGACTTGTTGATGGAACCGTTAGTGAGATAATCATTCAAGGCATCAATACCCTGATCACTCAGGATCTTATCCATGATGGCTGCGTCGAGCTGATAGTCGATATAATTATAGGGGTTGGCATTGAACGTAGCAGAGGTGTTCCAACTACGGCTGTCGTTGCTGCCGAAACTCCAGTTCGGACGGAAGGCAATGTTCCACAGCGTGTCGGGTGTCCACTCGATACGACCTTGTACGCTCCAGTTGGTACTACGTGAATAACTCTGGTTGATGGAGTTCGAAATATTCTTCCTGCTTTCGTCACCTGTGAAGTTGTCGGTAAAACGACGTGACCAGGAGTCACCGTCGCGATGGTTCACATTCACACTGGCCTGGGCGACGATCACTTTGGGCTTCTCGTAGTTGATATTCACCATACCGGTCTTGGCAGCATTGAGGCCACCGCCTCCCATGCCCATGCCACCGCCGAAACGACGGCCACCACCACCGCCCATTCCCATGTCGTTGGTATTATTGGCATTGAACATACCCATCACACGATAGTCATCGCGCATATACATACCAAACACACGGCTGGTATAGCGATCCTTGGTACCTACGCCCAAATCGGCGTTCATCATCATACCACGGTTCATACCAGCACGGATACCGAAGTCGAGCACAGTCTGCTCATTACCGTCGTCGATACCGGTGATACGGGCCAGGTCGCTCTTCTCATCGTATGCGCGTACCTTTTCTATAATTGAAGTAGGCAGGTTCTTCAGTGCCGTCTGGGCATCGCCGAAGTCCTTACCGTCCACCTTGATCTTCTGTACCTTCTTACCGTTGATGGTGATATTACCACTCTCATCGATATCAGCACCTGGCATACGCTTCACCAGTTCCTCTACCACAGAGCCCTCGGGGGTACGATAGGCATCGGCGTTGAAGATCAGGGTATCACCCTTCGACTGTACCTTAGCCAGATGGGCCGTAGCAGTCACACCCTTCAGCATGATGGCGTCAGGAGCCAGACTGATGGTTCCTGCCTGCACGTTCTTACCCTCGGCGATAGTGATCTTTTTGGTGTAGGTCTTAAAGCCTACATAAGTGATTCTCAGCGTAAAGGTGCCATCACTCGGCGCTTTGATGGAGAATCGTCCGTCCATGTTCGTCACGGCGTTGGATACTACCTTTTCACCACTAAGAAGAGCTGCTGTGGCTTGGATCACTGCGTCCTTGGTATCCTCTTCAATGACCGTTCCACTGACGGTCCGCTGTGCGAACGCTGCAAATGTCGTAATCGATACGAGCAATAAAATGAATAGTCGTTTCATACAAATTAATTATAAATTTTTGCTCTTTTGACGTACTAAAAACTGAAAAGTTTAATGAAAAGGAAGAAAAATTAAGGGTAAAAACAATATTTTTCACTTTTCACTTTTCACTTTTACTTTTTTATTGTATCTTTGCAGTCGTTTATAAAACAACCATAGATTATATGTCCCCACAAAAGGTAATCATCGCGGATCATCTGGAACAGGCGCTGAGCGAGGCCATCGCCGAGTGCAGGCACGACCGCCTTTTCATCCTTGTCGACGAGACCACGGAGAAGCTCTGCCTGCCCGTCGTATCCGGCTTTGGATGTCTGCAGGGTGCGAAGGTTATCACCATCGGGGCTACAGATGCCAACAAGACGCTCCAGTCCATCAGTCATGTCTGGGAGGAACTGGGCAATGGGGGAGCCACCCGTCACACCTTATTAATAAATATAGGGGGCGGCATGGTGACCGATCTTGGCGGTTTCGCGGCATCCACCTTTAAGAGGGGCATCCAATACATCAACATCCCCACGACCCTGCTTTCGATGGTCGACGCCTCCGTAGGTGGCAAGACCGGTATCAACTTCAACGGTCTGAAGAACGAGATCGGGGTGTTCAACAATGCGTCGAGTGTCATCCTCGATACGCAGTTCCTGCAGACGATGGACCGTGAGAACATTCTCTCCGGCTATGCCGAGATGCTGAAACACGGCCTCATCTCCAACGAAAAGATGTGGGCAGAGTTGCTGACTTTCAATGTTGAAGCGCCCGATTTCGGGCAGCTGCAACGTATGGTCGCAGAGAGTGTTGCTGTGAAACAACGCATCGTCACCGAAGACCCTACGGAACAAGGTATCCGCAAGGCCCTGAACCTCGGTCACACCGTCGGCCACGCCTTCGAATCCTTCGCCCTTCGCACAATGGGGACTGTCCCCTCTGTGAGAAGCGCAGCGGATTACAGGGGGACTGTCCCCAGTGTGCGTCCCCCTCAACTCCACGGTTACTTTGTGGCTTTCGGCCTCATCTGCGAACTCTACCTGAGTGCCGTCAAATGCGGCTTCCCCACCGACAAGATGCATCAGACCGTCAGCTTCATCAAGGAGCACTACGGCAAGATGGCCATCACCTGCGACGACTACCCCACCCTCCTGGAACTGATGACCCACGACAAGAAAAATGTCGGCAGCGACATCAACTTCACCCTCCTCGGAGGGATTGGCGATATACGACTGAATCAAATTTCAGGTAAGCAAGAGATTTACGAGGCACTTGACTTTTATCGTGAGTGCTAACGTAAACCGAATAGCTTAGACCTAATCATATTACTAACTAATCCGGTGGGACCGCTCGTGAGAGTAGTCCCATCATTTTTCAGGGCACAACACTAGGGATTTCTATTGCTCGTACTTCTTGATAGCCTGCAACGTCTTCTGGCGACCGATGGCAACAATTTTCTCCGACTTATCGTAGTCGAAACTGCCATAGCGGCTCATCTGGATATCAACGAGCATTTCGGGTTTCGTCAGTTCGGCCATGAGGATGGAGTTCTGACGGATCATCAGCGAACTCGTCCGCGAAAGCACCGTATAATAGTTGAAATCGATGTTGTCGGGAATCAGCTTGTCCAGTATCTTTGCCTTCAACGACTGGTCTTTCTTCTGTATCTCCGTCAGCCGGTGTTTCTCTTCCCACTGCGACTTGTAGTCATGACCGCTCACATCGATGCCTACCAGGATATCCCCAGGCTTTCTTTTCGCACGATTCAAGGGGATGGGGTTGATCACGCCCCCGTCAATGAGGATCATGCCGTCACGCTGCACAGGTTCGTAGAACGACGGCAGCGATATGCTGGCACGGATAGCCTCGAACAGGCTGCCCTTGCTGAACACCACCTCCTTTCCGGCCTTCAGATCAGTAGCCACAGCGCAGTATGGTATCGGCAGGTCTTCGATAGCCATATCTGGTACAAACTCCATGATGGCTTCGATGATGCGCTTCCCCTTGACGATATGATTCAGTGAGAACGAAAAGTCCGTCAGTTCCAGCATTTTCTTCCTGTCGATGGTTTTCATCCAATCACGGAACTCCTCCAGCTTGCCCGCAGCATAGACACCACCGACGAGCGCTCCCATCGAGCACCCCGCTATCGAACTGATCCTATAGCCGTTAGCCTCAAGCTCCTCAATAGCCCCGATATGTGCCAGTCCTCGCGCGCCACCACTCGACAGCGCCAATGCCACATCTTTCTTTTTCATTCCATCGACCATCATAAAAACATTTCTGGCTGCAAAACTACACAAAAACTCCAAAAGAACCAACTTTTCCGCTCATTATTTCACTTATATCGCCAATTAACAACCAATGCGCATGTCCAAAAATCGCAATTTCGGTCATTGCGCTCCTTTAAGTCTTACCGGCACTACAGCTATGGCATTCCTTGTGGCCTGGTGAATCCCGTTATCGGAGGAATAAGTTTCCTTGTCCTGATCTACTTCTGTATCAAGATGCATAAGGTCGCAAAGACAAAAGTCCTGGCCCTCATAGATAAGGACAAAAACATGACAATGTCATAGACAACATTTAGAGATATCACCCAGGATGGAACAGGGCGTAGAGGGCGGCGTCTAAGCGACGGCGCTGGGCGTCGGTGTGGGCCTCAGCATAAAGGTGACGGAACACTCGGATGTAGTGTTCGATGTTGTGGGACTTACCTGTTCAGACTCCCCCGAACAAACTTTTGCTGGCTTTCAGGTCGGAAGCCAGGAGGTCAGTGGCGTAGCACATTTCGCTGCGCACTTCGTGCAGAACTTCTCCGAATTCCTGCAACGTCTGAACTTTTTCTTTCATTTGAACCTTAAATTATTTTAAACATTTAGCCCGAAGGCTTAAAAAACTCGATTCCTTTTAACATTAGTACTACCTATAGGCGGTACTGCGGTATGCCGGAAATTAACGACCTTTATGGCGTCTATTCAAAAGGCACCAATTTTATTAACGAAATCTTTTCGATTTTATTATAAAAACCGCATAAATATTATGAGTGAAGAGAGTTTTAAATTAGTCAAGGACAGTTTGTCTAAGCAGAGTCATGCTGCATCTCAAAAGGTCACGAAAAAACTGACGCCTCATGATGAACTTATGGAATACAGGGTAACGCCTGAAACAGAGCTGGCACCCATGGAGTTCCTGTTCAAAATGAATGGTACAGAGTGTTTCCCGCTTTCAGAACTCGTGGCCAACACGGGTAAGGCAAAGAGCGGGAAGACACTTTTCCTCTCGATTGTCATGGCCTGTTGCCTCAAAAAGAATGTGCTCGGGTTGGAGCGCATCCGGGAAGAACCCATCAAAGTGTTGTGGTATGATACGGAACAGAGCGCACAGAGTACCCAACAAATCCTCGTCAAGCGTATTATACCGCTTGCAGAGTATGGTGAGGGCGTAAATGATCTGTTCTTCGTCTTTAATGTCCGAGGCATTGGCTGGCAGAAGCGTCGCGAGCTACTGGCTGTGGCCATTGAGGAACTGAAGCCAAACCTCGTGATTGTGGATGGCGTGAAAGACCTCATCACCGACATCAATGATGGCACGCAGGCAACATCAGTAGTGGAGGATCAGATGGGACTCGCCCAGACCTTCAACTGCTGTATCGTGGATGTACTTCATCAGAACAAAAGTGACGCCGACCGTAATATGCGAGGGTGGATTGGAACAGAGTTGACAAATAAGGCCTTCGAGGTGTGGTCGTGTGCGATTGTTCCGAATACCGACACCTTCAAGGTGGAACATGTGATGTCGCGCATGAAACGTAACGAAGAGAATCTCTATTATCGGCTCGACGGAAACGCCTTGCCATGCCCTTGTGAGAAGCCTGATGAACAACCTCGTGAACCCAATGGCCGTTTTGCATCAAAGAACAAGAAAAACTCTGACAAACCCAAGTTTGAGGTTGATATGGCCAAGTTAAATCGGGATTATATCATCTCCTCAGGGAACGATCAGGAAGTTCCCGTTACTCCCGAGGAAATCCCTTGGGATCTTGTCAAACTGTTTACTGATGCGATGGAGGGCTATTCCTTCAAGCGCTTCAACCAACTGATGGCTGTGGCAATGGATATCTCGAACATTGAGGATAGACAGTATTACTATCACCTCAAGGATAAAGCTGTGGAACAGCATATCCTCGTACCAGGAAAGGATGGCTACAGACAACAGGGTTTCTTTCTCAATTCACCTGAGCAGCGCCAGCGTATCCTTGCCTATGAGGCTGAACAACGTCGAGAGCAGCATGAACCAGAGCAAACCTCTATCCCTTTCACTGAAAATGATGAGGCCGCACCCTACTAGGCAGCCCCACCCTATATATCGCCCTTTTTATTTATATAAAAAAGGGCTATGTATATATATAGGGGCTAAGCCTGAAGGCCCGCCAGCCGTTGAAAAAGTTCAATCCGTATTTGTGTCTATGAAGTGGAACGAAGTATTCTGTAACACCTTCAAGGCCCTCAAGCCTCAAACCTCTGACATCAGACGTCAGGTAGATTTCATACTGCCCTCGATGCCGATGGTTGAAGCCTGTCGCGCTGATGACTTCGACTTCTTTGAGCCTTTCATTGCTGCCGGCAAACTGACCATCGAACAGATGCACCGCGCAGCCCGGCGCTATTACCTCGGTAAGTCCAAGAGTGGCAAGGCCATCTTCTGGATGATAGACGATATGTTCCAGCCCCTCGATGCCCATATCGGCAGCACCTGGATCTCCAGTCTCCTCAAGGTCCGTGAGCCCCTACTCGACTCCTGGCAAGTCCAGCATTGTCTCTTCGGCCTGCATCTGGTGAATCATGGGGACTGTCCCAATGATAGCAGCGCAGCGAAGATCAGAGGGACTGTCCCCTGTGATTCGCCCGGCTCCTCAAGAGCCGAACTTCCTCTCTCTATCGTTGAGTCCGAAGCCTCGGCTGTAGTCCTCTCAGAGCTTTTTCCGGAGTCCATCTGGCTCGCCTACGCCACGACCTCCCATCTGCTCCCGGACCTCTTTGCCCCACTTGAAGGCCAGACCGTCACCATCTATCCCCGTACTGATCCGACGCAGTCTACCTTCCTTTTCTTCGAAGACCTCGTCGACCAGACCCTGCGCCTTTACGACCTCGACCTCCATGTCGACACCACGCTCGAAGACCATGCCACCGAGGATCAGAAGGAGCGATGCATCGATATTCTTGACTTTATCAAAGAGCCACTTTTCGACCCGAATAGTGCCATAATTCCCCTCGAATAATGGCACAATTCTCCTTTCATTTTGATTATGTTATTCTGTTACTCTGTCTTTAAAAGTTATTCTGTCTCATGATCAACTATTACGACAAGCACAAGTTCATCAGCAAGAAAGAGCTGGCCAGACTGGCCGGTGTATCAGACCGTACCTTCTGCCGGTATATCCGGTCCCGTCGTCACATCCTCGATGCCATGGGTGTCCTGCCTAATGCCCGTCTGCTTCCTCCTCAGGCCGTGAAGTATATCTGTGAAGATTACTGCATTGACCTGCCCCAGAATCTTCAGGACAAGGAAGTGATGGAGATGAGTCCTATCTACAAGAACCTGGTCAGGGAACTCCAGATGACCACCTTCTTTGAGGGGCATTGGGTACGAGTCACAGAAATACCCTTCAAAAATCCGTGAAATCTGTGTTTTCTGTATGTCTAACCCGCCATAACCCGCCAATGCCATTCCCGGATGTCGTACCTTTGCATTGTCAGAGAAACGCTCTGGCAGAGTTGATGAAAATGCGAGTCGCGCGGTAGCAAATTTTTCACTCTTCACTATTCACTCTTCACTTAAAATTTATGCCTGTATTTATCAAAGTATCCCAAAACAAGATCAAGGACAGCAAGTCCTTCGGCAAGTGGTACGGCCGTGTAGTCTCTTCAAAGACCATGAGCTACCAGGAACTCTGTAAGCACATGTCTGAGCACAACTCCGTCTATGGCGAGGACGTCTGTCTCGGTGTCGCCAACAAGCTTCAGAACTGTATGCTCGAGCAGCTGCTCGAAGGCAAGAAGGTCCAGTTCGGCGAACTCGGTGTGTTCTACCTCTCCGTCAAGAGTACCGGTGCCAACGAGGAGAAAGACTTCAACCTCGGTGTCAACATCAATGGTCTGTACCTCTGTTTTGCCCCCAGTCGCACCGATGTGAACAACCTCAGCTCGAAGATGCTGAAGAAGAAGGCCACCTTCATGAACGTCAAGGATCTCTCAGAGACCAAGCCCAAGAAGCCCACCACAGGTGGTGATGGTGACGACAGTGGTTCGTCTCAGAGTGGCAACTCTGGCGACCAAGGCAGTTCACAGAGCGGTAACCAGGGCAGCAGCAATCCCGAGACTGTGACTGCTCCCGAGATCTCAGGTACCACTCCTTTTGAGGAGTCTACTACCGTGACGATCCAGGGTCCTCAGGGCGCATCCGTCCACTACACCATCGACGGTTCGACACCTACAGCCGAGAGTCCCGAATACTCTGAGCCATTCACCCTGAGCGACACTGCCACGATCCGTGCCATTGCCATCCTCAACGAGGTTTCGTCCTCAGTCGCTTCCAAGACCTTTACCAAGGGCACTTCTGGCGACGGTGGCAACGAGGAAGGTGATCAGAACTAACTAAACCTAACTGCTTATGATTAAAGTCAATTGGAGCACCGTTGCCAAGGTGCTGAGATTCATCGCCACAGTGATAACAAGTGTCCTGGGAACAATGGCCGTTCAGTCATGCGTACAGTAAACCTCATCGTCATCCATTGCAGTGCCACCCGCAGCAATCAGCGTTTCACCGTCGATATGCTCCGTGCCTGCCACAACGCCCGTTTCCACGGCAAAGGCGTAGGTTATCACTACTACATTGAGAAGGATGGACAGCTCTATCAGACCCGTGACGAAAATGAAGTCGGTATGCACGCCCGTCATTACAACGCCCACTCCATCGGCATCTGCTATGAAGGCGGTTTGGATGAGAAAGGGCGAAAAGCCGACACGCGTACTCCCGCACAGCGCGCTGCTCTGATCGCACTCCTCCGCTCACTGAAGGTCGACTATCCCGATGCCAAGATCATGGGCCACTGTGAACTCGAAGGCGTCCACAAAGACTGTCCCAGTTTCTCGTGTCAGGAATATCGTGATTACTTCGAGAACATGGCCAAGCTCCCCTGAGCATTACCAAAAGTTTCTCTTCTCTTTCGTGCCCCAGCCCACAGCCATGTGCGCTGGGGCATTTCACAGAGCCTATGGGGACAATCAACGCCATGATGACCGCTATGATATATTTTTACTCAGCCCAAAATTTTGGCTGATTTTTGTGAAAAAAGGACGGGTCCTTACGTTATAACAGAAGAACCGTCGCCTTGTTATACTTGATTGTTTTTTTTCATATTTGTTTGTTTATTCGGAGTTTTTTCTTAATTTTGCAGCGGAATCAATAAATAATTGGCTTATGACAACATTTGCATTAAACAATTTGTGGGCATATCTGCAGGGGCTTTCGCTCTCGCAGAGCGATCGTGAGTGGCTGGCCAACAAGCTGATTATGCCTAAGGAAACCCGCTCGGCTGAGGATGATAATGCTCGTCTGGATGAAGCATTAAAGAAGTTCAGTGGCGACTTCGGAGGCGCTGCTGATGCTATGACTGTCGCAGAAGAACTCCGACAGGGTGCAGAAATGGTTAAGGATGTAGATACCTGGTGATTATGAGTACACACAACACCTATCTCCTCGACACATGCATTTGCATTGCATTGCTTAAGAAAAGTCCAAGTGTGATCCAACATCTCAGAGAAGTTGGGACGCATAACTGCAAGATTTCTAACATAACGCTGGCAGAACTTTATTTTGGTGCGTTCAAGTCTGGCAAAGAGAAACATTTCAACGACGTTTCCGAGATTTCCAAACTCTTCGAGAGATTTCCTATACAGTATACGCGTAAATACGGAGAAATACGCTGGGAACTCGAAAAGCAAGGGCTCCGTATTGGCGACATGGATATGTTCATTGCTGCGACAGCCCTCGAAGAAGATCTCATTCTGGTGACTGGCAACGTTAAGCACTTTGAGCGGATACCAGGCCTGAAGATTGAGAATTGGATGACAGAATAAAATTGAGTTTTGGTCCCGAAAAAATTTCGGGACTAAATTTTGCACAGAGGGTCAGGCGCTCGGCTCTGCCGCTTCGCTCGTCGAAGAACCTTGTGCACATGACAAAAAAACCGCCACACAATTTTCTCAAATGGTGCAGCGGATAAACAATCTTAACCTATTAATGCTAACCTATTAATTGTTTAATAGTCATCCATATTATCAAACAGCGTGGCGTCGCTATCGCTTTCAGGAACCAGTTCTATTTCCAGTTCTGAGGGAGAGATTCCAATCTCCTTAAATATATATAATAGGATCGCGCGCTTAGTCCTGGTACTATTCGATGACCAGATATAACAGTTATCAGCCACGTAGCTATAATTCTCATTGGAATGGGCATGCAGGTTCAACTCCTTAGTGGCCAGATAGAGCATCTCTGTAGGCTTTTCTTTATAGAGCAACTTACAGACATCCACTAGCAAGTTCTTCCAAACGATATCCGGATGACGCTCACCATGAAGTCTGAATCCTGCAATCTTCCTACCCGTCAGTTCGATATCATCATCATCCAAAGACACGATTTCCAGTTCTTTCTCTAGTGGTACATAATCAGAAGAAATCATTGGCCATAGCTTTAGGAAATTGTTCATCAGTATCTCACCGCGTTCCTTCAACTCCGCTTCTGTCCATTGGGTATGCGTCTTGAGATAATTGCTGAGTTTAAAGGCAGAATCCTTATAGCCATACACCGTTATCTCTGTCTCAGCACCCGTATCCCGATTCTTCTTCGTATAAGTATATCCGCCCCATTTCTCGCTATAAGCCCTGTTACTATAGTCCTGATTATAACCAGAGAGCGTCAGATTCGCAAACGTGTGCAAATACCTCTCCTTGATATCTTCTGCCTCAGGGCCAAGATCCAGCTTCCATTGAGGCGAAAGATGCTGAGGCATGATATGCTCGATGGTAATCTTACCTTCGTTCATCTTCTCGATAATGGCATCATCATACTCCTTGCTATCAAGATTCTCCATACGCTCAAAAAGGAAAGTACGATAACTTGATGGCAGTTTGTATATCTGTCTCTGCGGGAAGTTCTCCTTGATATTCGTATCAGAGGGGAACACACCAGTACCCTGTTTCTTCAGGAGTACAAACTTCATGACCTCTGCATACGACACCTCAATCTCTTTGCCTCGTTTCTGATGCTCCTTGTAGATACGCATGATATCACTATGCAGCAGGGCAAATGTCTTAGCCATCACGTTTGCAGGCCATCCACAGATAATACGACGCGCCCAATAGTTCTCAATGACATCAAACACCTGATACTGCACATCCTCGCTCAACTCATGTTCACGCGCATAATCCAGGAATATCATATAGAAAGGCATACAGACATTAGAGCCTATACTTGCCAATTGTTTCAGCTTCTTATTGAGCTTGGCACTCTGTGTCTCACCTTTACCAGCCTCTCTATAGAAACGGGCAAATTTCAGCATATCAGCAAGTAGTTCCTCACGTGGAATGCTATGCTCCTCATCATACTGTTTGAAGTCGAAATAGAGATCTTCCAGTTTGCTGATAACCTTTTGCTTGATGGTAAGGTAGTCACGAATAAACATTGTAGGCTCGCCATCAGTAGCCTTCTCAATCTTACTCCAGTAAGAATAATAATACGTCTCCTGAATATCGGGTTTCTCCGACATCAGCAGATAATTCCTCACCTTATCAGCCTCTTCCAAATCCTTACCACACGAGTTCAGGCTTTCGAAGATCAACTGAGGATTATCCTTGGAGTCCAGACAAATATCGATAACAATCAGTTTCTCTATCGCCTCTATCAGATCTTCAAACGACAACTGCTTCTGAGCCTTGATGAGGTTATAGAAGAATTTATAATTGCCAACAATCATCGACTTGTCATACTTCGAAATCTCATCAGGATCGTTTGTAAATAGCGCATCATAAGCAGTCATATCTTCATCTATGGGGCGCAGTTTTATCTTACGCTCCGCATGTCTGCGATACTTTGCAATCAGATATTTCTCGTAGGTATCCTCCACAAACTCCTTATCCTCACAGGCCATATCGCTATTCTTCACGGCATTGATGGCAGCCAGAATCAAGATAGATATGGTGGTGATACGCTGCTGTCCGTCGATAATCAGCAGATCATTCTCTGTCTCACTGGCTTTCACAGACACAATACTGCCAAAGAAATGACTATACAGATTCTGATTATGCACTTTCACCAAGTCTGCAAACAACCGCTGGCAATGCTTCTGCTGCCAGGAGTATTTCCTCTGATACAATGGAATCAGGAACAATGCCCTGTCATCATGGAAATAGATGTCTAATCTCGTTGCATCTCTCATATCGATATCGTTTTAATTGTTATTCAACATCCGGTTCTGCAGCGTTCATATATTCCTTAGGCTGCATACTCACTTCACTGGCCTTGGGCATATTAGCCTCAATGGTGAAGGTAGAAATACCAAAGGCAATGACATAGAGATACATATTCGTAACCACCTTGATGGCTGCATCGCACTCCTGTTCTGTGGAGATTGGAGCCTTATGCGTCTGTTCATTACGCCAGTCCCTTACCATCGTCAGATAGCTACTGAACTTCTTACTAAAGTCATCTCCTGCGAATTTCAGTTTCTTCAGGCATTCCGTCTGATAGATACAATCAGCAAGAGTTGCACTGGTCCCTTCATATCCGGGCTTTGTACTGACTATCAACTTCTGTTCATTCAGATAATACACCTTCTTCAGGAACACCTCAAACCGCGAAACCAGCGTATTGAAGTGCTGCTTCTTATCAATGAACGGAACCTGAGTAGGGCTGCAATACAGATGATTGAATGCATTCTGAATCACATCGTTGGCGCCATCAATATCATCGATGGTCTTAGCGCCAATGACATCTACGAGATCTTTGGCTGTCTGCTCGTAGGACTTCATCTTGCCCTTCATAGGCGCAAACTCTGCATCCATACTATTCACAATGGCCTTTTGGAATCGTTCTGGATTAAAGATCAGTTCTTCTTTATCCTTCATATTCGTGTACCAGAGTTCAGCCATCTGAGTCATGATGCTCTTATAGAGTTCCTTATTCTGGAACAGTCGTTCAAAAGCTTCCACTGAATCATCAAAACATTCCTGCGCAGCCTTGTCGAATACCTCTGGGAAGATACTCTCCGCAAACTGACGGGCATCATTGTTCTGCACCTGTTTCGTAAGCTTCTTCCTAATCGAAGCTTTATTCAGTTTATCATAGATATGCTCTACGATGACACGGTCTGCCTCAGTGAAGTTTCCGTGATACATCAAATTCACCTTATCTATGATATTAGAAAGGAAGTCTTCCTTATTGTCAATGACGCCACCACCTTTCACGTTCTCTCCCTTGATTCCACTCTTTCCCTTATCCAGCGTTATCTTCCTGGTTTCTCCTTGATCGATATTAGAGAAGAGCACCTGTATCTCATTGTCCAGATTCACGGCTCCACGTTTTTTCTCCTTAATCAATCTGACAAGGAAGCTACAGAACACGTATGCATTGTAGAGGTCACGATCATAAGTACGTTCCACTTGGGCCATATAGGCATAGAAACGCACAAAGTTCTTGATTTTCGAGCGCACCTCGAATCTGTCTGCTTCCGGAAGACCTTTTATTTTCTCTGCTATCGGATGCAGGAATGTGGTAATCTTTGCCAGGCGTTTCTTACTGTCGCCCTTCACCTTGGCCAGTTCATAGAGTTTTTCCTCATCATCCAGACTCCAAAGGTGGTATTGCAGAATATCATTGCGGAAGTTGTAGACACCATTCACATCTACAGGTCTTATCAACTCCGTATTGGTATAGAATGGTTCGAACGATTTCTTGATACTGTCAGCTGTATTAACGAAATCGAGCACATAAGTATCTTTCTTATCCGGATGCGAACGATTCAAACGGCTCAGCGTCTGCACAGCCTTTACCATCTTCAGCTTCTTATCCACAAACATGGTATGGAGCAATGGTTCATCAAATCCTGTCTGATACTTATCTGCCACCACCAGCATGTTATACATATCGCTGGCAAAATACAGAGGCAGCTTCTCTTCGCTGATATTAATGCCCGTCTGTTTGTTAAGCTTCGTTTCTGTGAACTCCTCATCATTATACTTCACCTTTCCAGAGAATGCCACCAATGGCTGCACATCCGTAAAGCCCATTTCCTGGCAATACTGCTTTATCTGCAGATAATACCTCAGCGCATGGGCACGGCTCGATGTCACCACCATTGCCTTGGCTTGCCCCTTCATGGCGTTGAGAGTCACATCGCGGAACTTATTGACGATAATCTCCGTCTTCTTCCTGATGGTACTGTCATGCATTTCGAAGTAACCCTTCACAGCCTTAGTGGCAGGCGTTTCCTGATAGCGTGGGTCATCAGATATCTTCTTCTGAATCTCGTAGGTTACCGTGCATGGCGTATACTGTTGCAGCACATCCATAATAAAACCTTCCTCAATTGCCTGAAGCATTGAATAGGTATGATAGGCTGCATATTTGCTCTTTTCAGGTGTATCGCCCTTCACAATTTCGACGCCAAAGGTCTGCAACGTCTTGGGCTTTGGCGTAGCAGTGAAGGCATAGAAAGAGAGGTTCTGATGCTGGCCCTGTCCTAACAGGTCTTCCATCATAGCGTCACGCTCCTTCTCCAGCTGCTCTTCTGTCTTTTCCTCTATCTCTGCCATTTCACGCAGAGCCTCATCGGTATCAGCCAGTGCCGTTTTCATCTTTTCTGCGCTCTGACCACTCTGGCTGCTATGAGCCTCATCCACCACCACAGCATAACGCTTACCACTGCGCGACACCACATCCTGATAGATAATGGGGAATCGGTGCAGCGTACAAATCATGATCCTGGCACCACCTTCATTTATCAGAGTTTTCAGTTTCGTAGAAGGATCATCGTCTGTGATAGTCTCTACCTGACTCTTTGTGTGGTCAAAGCCAAGAATTGTATCCTGCAACTGTTTATTGAGGACTCTACGGTCTGTTATCACGAATACACAATTGAAGATGGGATTCTGATCTGCATCATGCAACGATGCAAGCCTATAGGTAAGCCACGCAATAGAATTACTCTTTCCACTACCTGCTGAATGTTGTATCAGATAGTTATGTCCTGAACCATGAGCCATTGTATCTGCTACGAGTTTTTCTACCACATCCAGCTGATGGTATCTTGGGAAGATGATCTTCACTGAGGTATCCTTTTTCTCCTCAATCTTCCCATGCTTATTACGCACGATTCTCAGCTTCGTCTCTTCCTGTCTGGAGATGTATCGCTGCAGGATACTCAGCAACATATCTCTCCTAAGTACATCTTTCCAGAGATACGAGGTGATGTATTCATCATCCTCTTCTGTATCAGGGTTACCAGCGCCACCCACATTGCCTGCGCCATTACTTCCCTGATTGAACGGTACAAATCGGGTTTTATCCTTTTTCAGCTCAGTGGTCATGATGGCTTCGTAGAGATCCACACCAAAGTACACCAAGATGCGGTTGTTGAAATGAAACAGGAACTCCACTGGATCTCTGTCGTTCTCCCATTGTTCGCGGGAATCCTCTACACTCTGATTCCTCAGCTGGTTTTTCAACTCCATGGCTACTATGGGGATACCATTCAACGAGAGCACCATATCGATCGTGTTCTTGTTCTGCGTGCTATAAGCAAACTGGCGCGTCACTTCCAAGATGTTCTGATGGTATTTCTCCATCAGTTCTTCATTCAGTTCCGAGGCCGGACGGAAATAACAGATACGGAACTTCATACCGAGGTCGTCAATATCATGGCGCAAGGCATTAATCAGACCATAGCGGACGATATGCTCTTGCAATACCTGATAGAAACGCTGCTCTGCCCTATCGCCATACTTCCGCACATAGCGATCCCACATTTTAGGCTGTGTTGTCGCAACAAACCTGATGAGCGTCTTCATGTCGATGGCCCGCTCCTTATCATAGGTTTTCTGGCTACCCTTTGTATAGCCACCCTTCTCTATCAGCCATTGCTCAATGTCGGCCTCGAAGTCTCTTTCGTACAGTTTCTCCTCGTTCATATGCAATAACAATTACTCAACAAATTCCCAATAACCATTACGTTTACCATTTACACGCTTCAGGATCATTTTCTCCTGCAGTGCAACGGTTATAGACTTAACCGTCCGCTCTGATTTCCCTATCTCTGCAGCAATCTCCTTTTGAGTGGCATAGCGATTCCTGTGTACGATACGCAGCAAAGCCACCTCTTCCAAAGTGCAGATTTTGCACTTTGGAGGCAGTTCATCGCTTGTTTTTGCACTTTGGGGAGTTGCTACACCCTCTGTCTTACCCCAGTCTATGTGCATGATTCTGTTTCTGAGGTCATGCTCCTCACCAAGAAGCATACTGCGGAAGAAGTTCTCCAAAAATACAGTATTCTCAGTGATGCCTTTATTCAGGTCAATATAGTTGGCCCTAACCAATGCATTGCGGAAATACCATGAATTCTCTGCAAACACATCGTTCACCACATTGAATCCCAACTTACGCAGATATTTAATCATAAAGACTGCTGTAGTACGTGTATTACCCTCGCAGAAGGCATGTATCTGCCATAGATTAGCACAGAAACGGGTCAGATGACGGATGGCTTCGTCGATATTCATATTGGAATAATCAAACTGTCGTTCCTGCCCCATGTCGTAATCCAGTGTATCGCTGATGGTATCGGCACTGGCATAAAAAACGGTCTCTCCCCCAAGCACCCATTCCTGCTTGGTGATGTTATAGTCACGTATTCTGCCAGCCAACTTATAGATACCCTCAAACAGTCTGCGATGGATGGAAATCAATTGTGCGGGGGTAAAAGAGAATGTCTTCTCTTCTATCAGTTCCGTGATGCGGGCAGCCACTTTGTCTGCTTCTTCAGTACGATCATTTTCTATTTCCTTCCGTCCTGAAGCCGATTTGTAATAGGAGTCTATGAGTTCCTTGGCCTCACCGATGCTGATGTCGCCCTCGATATGTCGTTTGGCAGTATCGAGCAGATAGTCAGACGTCTGAAGCCTGTCTACCTGTTGCAGACCGATTGCCACCTTCCAGGCTTCACTACGTTCCCGTTGCTGAGGCTCTCCCTGGCGGATGTATTCATCCAACCCTTGAATCGTATATTTCTGTTCGTCGCTCATACTATCTCTTTTTTACCTGTTACGGCTTCAAATATCAAACTCTTCTTATACTCCTTTAACTTCTCTATTTTCTGCTGCTTCAAGGAAATCAGAGAGTCTATCTCAGCACATCTGCCATCAAGATAGGATGCGATAGCTCGTTGCTCTTCAAGTGGAGGTAATAAAACTCTGAGTGAGCGTAATTCAGTTTTATTAAATTTGGGCTGGGCTGTGCTTTGGCACATGTTTATGACGCTTCTTTTCCCAGGCTCTCCATAATAATAATAGTAATAATACCTATCGCAATATTTTGTCTTTAGCATAATAGAATTTGGCCCAAGACTCATCTTTTCATATAATCCTGCGGGGACCATATAGACATCACCAACAGATGCTCCAATATTAGGTAGCACTATTTCCTCACCAAAAAGATTAGAGTTCTTTAGAAAAATATATGAATGTTCAGAAATATATACACGTTTATCTGATTTAGCAGTTCCTGATAAGTCGGCTGTTCTAACTAACATCGCATAATCAGGTGTATCTAGATAGGGAACATTTTCCCTTAAACTTTCAAAGCTTCCACTTGCTACAAAGTCAGTAATCACGGAACAAATATAATCCATTCTCGCCAACTTCCATCCTTCAGGCACATCCCCAATCCAATCAATGCCAGAGGGGACGAGCTGAGCATTAGGATCAAGACCTTTTGTGACAGCCTCAGTGATAACAGACTGTTTATAGTCCGACAGCTGCGCTATCATCTGCTCCTGCAATGAAATCAGTGAATCAATCTCTCCACATTTCTCATCTAAATAATCAGCAATTCGCTTCTGTTCCTCAAAGGATGGAACTGGTAAAAGCATTCCTCGCAACTCATTGTAACTAAGCGTAAGACGAATACCTACTCCCATTCCATGGAAAACCTTTTGAAAGTCTAATGCTTTCAAATAATAATTATAGAAAGAAGAATTAGCACCATTTCGAGGACGTAAAACTATGTAAGCAGATGTTATAATACCCTCTTCTCTTACTCTAGCAATACGTAAAGACTTTAGGTCATAATTTAGATTAAGACCATTAACAACAATATCGTTAGGTGCAACCATCGTATATTTTGATAGCAATTCAAAATCCTTATCATTCAATTCTCTTCCATTGGTGGGTTTCTGAATAATCTCGCCATATTTGAATTGTAATGCATTGATTGAATCTAAATTAAAATTGGGTTTACTATTCTCCCCAAAATAGATTGAAAGAGGCTGCATCTTCCACTCCTTTGGAATCCTGCCAATCCACTCGATGCCACTATCTTTATATCCTCTTGCCATAGCCATCAAAGATTAATGCAATATCTTCTCCATCAGTTCACTCTCCTGCTGTTCCAAGTCCTTCAGTGCCTGGAAGATATCAGAGCTGGGTTTCAGCGGCGTATAGCGATAGAACTCACGGGTAAAGGGAATCTCATAGCCAATACGCGTCTTGTTTTCATCTACACGATAGTCAGCAGCATAGGGAGCCACGTTCTTAGCAAGATACTCTTCCTGATCTTCCTTCCAAGGAATAATCTCCGTATCACTCAACTCGGTATCCCAGACGTATGTGCGCTGGCTTAAGTTAAATGGATCCTCGTAAATAGCCTCCGCAGTCTCATCCTTGGTTCCCAAGAGCTGACGAATCTTCTTAATCTGCGCCTTGGTGACCTTTAGCCCAGCCTTCATTTTAATTTTCTGGAAAAACTCAGTATCCTTCAGGCTCTGGCCATTGAAATAGAGGCGATACGCATCTACAAAGGCATTCACTACAGTGCGGTCTGCACTAGAAAGCTTCTCACTTTCATCAGGCTTCTGGGGATTCTCGTATATTAATCGCATCGGGCGATCAATAAACACCTTACGATACTTAAAGTCATCGTTATCCTTCACACGACTCTCTACCTGAACCTCTGTACCATCAGCAGTAGTGGCCTTATACACATAGTTATTGAAACCATGATAAGCCTGCATAATCAGGTCGCGACAGAAATCCGTAATCTCCACGCGCTTGTTACCTAAAGATTTACGGCGCTTCTCAAAACACTGGCTGGCATCAATCAGCTGCACTTTACCCTCGCGCTCTGCGCTCTTATTCTTGGTAACCACCCAGACATAGGTAGCAATACCCGTGTTATAAAACAGGTCATTAGGTAGCTGCACAATGGCTTCGAGCCAGTCGTTATCGAGCAGATAGCCTCGGATATTGCTTTCGCCACTACCGGCATCGCCCTTGAAGAGACTGGAGCCATTCTGGATAATCGCCATACGTCCTTCATCCTTCAGCTTGGCCACACCATTCAACAAAAATAGCATCTGGCCATCGCCAATGGCGGGAAGTCCTGGCTCAAAACGTCCTGCACCACCCTGCAGATGTTCCTCTTCAACCTTTTTGCGAGAGGGCTTCCACTCAATACCAAAAGGAGGATTAGAGATGATATAGTCGAACTTATAGCCTGCGAACTGGTCATCACCCAGCGTATCGCCCTGGCGCATATTATCAGCATTACCACCACGAATCAGGGTATCTGCCTTGGCAATGGCGAAGGTCTGATTATTCAGTTCCTGACCATAGCTGGTGACATCAGCATCAGGATCAATCTGCTTGAAACGGTCGTGTAGACAACTCAGCATCTGACTGGTACCCATCGTCATGTCATAATCGGTGGCCACGATACCCTCTTCTTCCAAACGAGCCTCGTCATCACCAATCAGCAGTTCTGCCATCACATTGATGATGTCACGGGCAGTGAAGTGTGCTCCTGCCTGCTCATCATAACTCTCAGAGAATTTGCGCACCAGTTCTTCAAAGATGTAGCCCATATCCACGCTCGAAATCTTATCGGCGCCCAGATAGGCCTTTGCAGTACAGAACTCCTGAATCACCAGATAGAGCAGACCATTCTCAGCCATCTTGTCGATCTCCTTCTGGAACTCCATACGATGAATGATATCGATGACGTTCTCAGAGAAATGGTTCAGATAGCTCTCGAAATTATCCTTGATGTTATCAGCATCAGCAAGCAAGGTCTCGAAAGTAAAGCGGCTCAGATTATAGAACTTCTGACCAGCAGCACTCTCTAGGAAGCCACGCTTCAGATCGGTGATGCCTTTCTTTTCCAACTCTTCGTTACGGGCCAAGACCTTCTGTTTCGTTGGAGCCAGCGTATCCTCAAAGCGCTTGATGACACACATAGGCAGGATAACATTACCATATTCATGAGGTTTGTAAACGCCCACCAGTTTGTCAGCAATAGCCCAGATCAGGTTTGCTTTCTCCTGTACATTCACAGCGGTCTGCTGTTGTCTCTCATCTATACTCATAAAAAATATCGTTTCAAATTAGTGATGCAAATTTACGAAAATATCTGGAACTACGCAAAAATAATCTTGGTTTTATCATCACTTAACTTGATTTTCCGCGCAAAACTGATGTCTATCCCATCATAAATCGCAGACACATCCACACCTTTCGCTATCAGTGTATCAATAAGCACACTGTCGTGCACCCCACGAATCGACGTCCAAGCCCGGCTTCCTACCTGCTTGTTAAACTCCCGCACCAGAGCCACGACACTCTTCTTAGCCATGCTCTTCTTCAGATCCTCAAAATACTCTGCTGTAACCATAATCGTCAAAAGCTTTAAATTCAACATCCAAAAGTTTCTGAGTGCAAAGTTAGCCCCTAAGTGTGCAGGTTTTCTGCATAGTTGATATTTTTATTTCTTATGACTCTCCCATTCCTGATGGAATCTGTACCAATCATTACTATGAGAACCGAGGGCACCAATCTGACGAGGATGGGCTAAGGGAAGAATTTTGTAGGTTTTGCCATTAATCACAGCTTCTGATGGAGAGCCGTAATCATAGCGTTCCTTATATTCCTTCAATGATTTGTATTCTACATCTGCCACTGTATTGAGGAACTGCTTAATGGGAATATCGCCAAGCAGCACCAGCATATCAGCTTTAGATTCCTCCAGCTCTGCAATGATCTCTTTGCAGCGTTCCTTATCACAGAAATTATAGGGGCGCTTGGGGATTGTTACTTCCTTCAGGCCATACTTTTCTCTGACAATCTCATATCTCTTCAAAGCATTAACCTGGCCATCATTCAGCCTTGTTTCTGGCAACAAGTCGCAGAGCCAGGCATCCTTGCGGGTAAAGCCTAAGGGTGCTAGGATGTGTTCATCGAGAACTTTTGCTGATGGGCCATTGAATCTTGAATCAGCAGGCTCCAACGTTCCTAATTCCTTAGGGATCTTGATTCTGCTGATTATTTCCTTAGCCTCTTCGGGGTTTCCATCCCAGAAGATCCGGGGTTCGCTGGCTACGGCCAAGGCATTGCAAATAACTTTAGAGCCATTCTTCCAACGAGCATGTACTGCACTGGCATAAACTCCCAGCACAAACACCTTCTTAGGTGTCCTATCCTGCTGCACTACAGGTTTTAATTCCTCACCAAAGGGATAATAGTACTTCATATTCATTGATCAATTGTCTTCGGGATATTTCTCGCTCATGACGTGGATGTCCTTGGCGAGCATCTTGCGGAGGGAGGCGGGAGAGATGACTTCGACATCGGGGCCAAAGGAGAGAAGCAGAGAGATGAGCTCTTTGTTGATCTTCACATTGATGGAGATCTTGGTGTAGCCATCTTCCTCAGCGATGATCCGCTGCGAGAGGTGCAGGGGCTTGGTCTTGATATAGTTGAAACGATTGTTAGAAACTCGCAGTATCACATCCACAGGCTCGTAGCGCTCAGGAACGGTGACGCCAATGACATCGTCGAAATAATGGTTGAAGTCTACTCCGGACTCTTTATAGGGCAGCGCGATCTCCTCGAAGCTCTCGATACGGTCCAGGGCATAATGAGCCAAGGTGTCGTAGCCAATGGCCTGCGCAATGAGGTACCAACGGTCGTTGAACTGTTTGAGGTGGTAGGGATAGATGCGTTCGGTGAGCGTATCTTTGCCAAAGGGCTTGTAGGTAAGTTTCAGCACGCGTTTGGTCATGATAGCCTGCAGTAACTTGCTGAAATGCATCAGACCCTCGAGATCGGGATTGCTCTGGAAGGATACCACTGAAGAGGTGTCTTCATCGAAGAGTCCCGCTCCTACCTGTATCAGCAGGGATCGCGCCCATTCGTACATGGGATCGCCCTCGAAATCTTCGAGCACGCGGATGGCATCCTGGATCTTATTGCGTTCCTTGTCATTCATCCGGAACAGAGGCAGGGTATAGGTGGTGTCGCTATAGCGGTAGAGTCGCTGGCGTCCGCGCTTCAGGTTTTCATTGAGCATTATACCGTAGTCTGCCTCCAGAGTGTTGATATCGTTCTGAATGGTGCGCTTGGAGACTTCTTGCTTGTCTGCCCTTATCAAAGCAGCATTGCACTCATCAACGAGATCGTCGATGGTGAATGCTCTGAACTGGTTTCTGAAACAGCGGTTCAGCACCTTGTATCGTAATAGGACTTGCTTATCTACAGGCATATTTATCTTAGGTTTTACAACTTAGGGGCAAAGATAGGACTTTTTTATCTAAAGTTCCAAATTATTTCAAAATTATTATCGGTTTTGGACAAGAATCAGGGTCTTAACCCCTGTTTTGTCCAACAAGTACACCCAGATGCCTGTCCAATGATTATTTTGGAAGAGAAACTAAAAATAAATTGTGAATTATTTGGAAGATAAGCGAAAAATGCCTATCTTTGCAACCAATAGGAGACCTCAGGTCTAAATTATGAACAACAAAATTTTGTATTTATGAAGAAGAAAGAGTTAATGTCAGTTAAACTTTTGTTTATTACTAAAGTTTTTCTTGTTTTGGTTTTTAGATTAAACAAATGTTTATTATCTTTGCAGCGTCAGGTCTACTCTAAATATGGAAAAAGCAACTAATCATATCAAAAACAAAAAAATCAGGGCATATTTCGAAGATGTCACTGAAGGAAGGAAGCCATCTGTAAAACTGACTGCAGAAGAGTTAGAGAAAGGTGTAATTGAATTTGACAAAGGCATGCGTAAGGTCATCGAAGAAGCCGATGAAATGATCTTCCGTGCCAAATTGGGAGATCTGCCAGAAGCCCTATCATTCAGCTATATTGCCAAGAAATATTTTGGAAAGTCACGTGGATGGCTTATGCAGAAGGTGAATGGAAACAGGGTGAATGGAAAGACTGCAATATTTACCGATGAGGAAAGACTTATGTTCCGCAAGGCCCTGCAGGATCTTAGTGAAAAGATGTCTGCAGTAGCCATGAGCATATAGACATGGATTCAGAAATTCAGCCTTAGTCACAGGAACAGGTACTTGGGTATACCCAGATGCCCTGTAACAGAGGGACGGTTCTTTTGTTATAACATAAGAACCGTCCCTGCGTATTACAAATAGGATATACAAATCGCCCTATTCCCCAACGCCCAAATAAGAACCGTCAGCAAGACGTTTGAGGAGTTCGATGAGCACTTGCCAGATATCTTCGATGGTGGAGAGTTCGACACGTTCGCTGGTTGAGTGAGGCTCGACGATGCGGGGGCCGATGCTGGCAATCTGAATGCCAGGATAGTGCTGCACGAAGAATCCAGCCTCGAGCACGAAGTGCATGGCCACCATCCGTGGGCGCCAGCCCAGCACATCCTGGAACGTGTCGGAGGTGAGCTGGAGGAATGCTGACTGCTGGTCTTCCTGCCAGGCAGGAGCCGACATCACAACTTCGGACTGGGCACCGCTATCCTTAAACGTCTTGGCAATAGCCTTGCTTAGTGCATCCATATCGTCATCGATGAAACTACGTGTGTGTGTAGAGACAAAAATGTATTCCTCTTCCGTCACGACACGCCCAATATTATTGGACGTTTCCACCGTGCCAGGCATCACCTCACTCATTCTCACTACCCCTTGAGGCACCTCACACAAGCAGGTCATCAGTGCTTGGAAAGTTCTTGGCGAGATAACGGTTTCTTGGGGTTCACAGGCTTCGATGAGACACTTCACATCAGGGTCTTGAGGGTGTTCATCATGCAACCAGTCGCTTGTCTGCTTAACATCAAGGATCAAGGCTTGAGATTCTGCCGATGGACATGCTATCACCATCTCGCCCTTTGAAGCAATTGAAGCATTGGCCTCACCTATATTGATCGTTGCCAAGCTGAAGTCATGTTTCTCCGAAAGAGACACTAAAACAGCTGCTGCTGCCTTAACGGCCGAACAACGTCCCTTGTTGATGTCAACGCCAGAGTGCCCACCCAATCCACCAACTATGCGGATGCGGTACCACTTCCTGTCTTCAGGGGCCGGCACACGCTCCAGTGGGATGCGATGGAACTGCAGGCAGGCACCAGCAGCACCCGTCGTGATGGTGTCATAGTCTTCCGAATCAAGGTTGATGACCTTGCGACCCTTCAGGAAGTCGCTGCTCAGCTGGGAGGCTCCAGACATGCCGTCCTCCTCATTGGTGGTCGTCATGACCTCCAGCGGACCATGTATAATCTCGTCGCTCTCCAGCACGGCAAGTGCCATCGACAGTCCGATGCCGTTGTCAGCACCCAGCGACGTGCCTCGTGCCTTCATCCAGCCATTCTCTATATAGGCATCGATAGGCGTGTTAAGCGGATCGCTCATGCCCACGCAAACCATATCCATGTGGTTGAGCAGTACGACAGGCTCTGCGCCCTCATAGCCCAGTGTGGCTGGCTTGCTGATGACGACGCAGTTCTCCTTGTCGCGCTTATAGGGCAGATTCAGCCGCTCAGCAAACCGGCATATATAGTCAGCAACTCGCTCTTCATGGTGCGAAGGGCGTGGAATCTGGTTCAGTTCCTTAAAAATCTGGAATACACGTTCTGTTGTAGTTTTCATATTACTTATTGTTTTTTCTTGCAAGTTTCTCGGCTTCACGGCGGGCGGGTTTACCGGTGGCTGTAAGGGGGATGTGAGAGACGTGGACGTATGCGCGGGGGTGGTGGTATTTGGGAAGAATACGTTCGCAGACCTCGCGGGCATCGTCGACGGGGCCTTCGGTAAGGAGGACGACGATCTCGCCGAATTTGGAGTCAGGACGCTTACTTATTAAATAAGGTACGCGAAGGTGAGGACGGAGCTGGCGCTCGAGTTCCTCAGCTTGGATCTTGAGACCGCCAGAGCAAATAGTGTTGTCGCGACGGCCGAGGATTCGGAATTGAGGAAACCTATCATTGGGGCCTGGCCCCAGCGATAGGTTGGCGATATCGTTGGTGATTAAGCGATCGGGGCAAACTTCGGGGGCATCTATGATGAGGGTGGAGTCGTCAGAGAGAGAGACGGTGACGGAAGGGAAGGGTGTGTACCAATCGGAGGCATCGGGGCCGGAGAGACGACGAAGGGCGATATGGGAGAGGGTCTCGGTCATGCCGTAGGTGCTCCAGACGGCGTTGGAGAAGGTTTTCAATTCGGCAGCGAGAGCATCGTCGATGGCGCCTCCGCCAATGATCAGATGCTTTATTTGCTTCAGTCGCTCACGCTCCTCAGGGACTTGGAGGGAGTTGTAGACCTGCAAAGGGACCATAGCAGCGAAAGAAAGGGGAGTCTGGTCGTTGAGGGCAACACGCAATGGATGACCCGAAGGCTCAACGCAGACTAAACGTAATCCACGTTCGAGGGCGCGGACGACCATCATCTTGCCAGCGATGAAGTCGAGGGACATGCAGAGGAGGGCTGTGTCACCAGGCTGGAGACCAAGGAAATCGTTGGTGATGCGGGCAGAGGCGAGCATACGGGACTTTTCAACCAGCATGGGCTTGGGCGTGCCGGTAGAGCCGCTGGTCTGCACGTGGACATAAGGTGAGGGGTTATTCCACTCCTCGAGGAACTCATTTATAGACATAATAACGATTTAAAGACAGAGTAACAGAATAACATATTTTTATTAACAGATAATTTAGACATAAGAATATATATTTGTTAATCTGTTACTATGTCTTAATAAATACTCTGTCTTTTTGTATTTCTATAGGCATGGGGATGTTGTCGGTGAAGAGCTGGCCAGTGCCTAGCCCCTGGGGCATGGTGATGTGATCGCCATAGACAGAAGAGGCAAACTGGGCGATGGCATTGAGGCCGATGTTGCTCTCGAGGGCAGAGGTGATCCACGAACCGATACCCATATCGCGGGCGATATCAATCCACTCCCGACAACCGGACATACCGCCATGAAGGGAGGGTTTGAGGATGATGAATCGTGGTTTGATGATGTTGAGCATGTGACGCTTCATCTCAGGGTCATTGACACCGATGAGTTCTTCGTCGAGGGCGATGGGGAGTGGGGACTCGCGACAGAGGTCTGCCATGAAAGCCCACTGGCCCTGACGAATGGGTTGCTCGATGGAATGGATATTATACTGCGACAGCAGCTCAAGTTTATACAGTGCCTCGTCATAGGGGAAAGCGCCATTGGCATCCACACGGAGCTCCACCTCGTGGAAGGAGAAGCGATCTCTAATACGTTTGATGAGGTCGAGTTCCTGGTCAAAATCGATGGCGCCGATCTTGAGTTTGACGCAGCGGAAGCCTTTTGCCAGTTTCTCTTCGAGACGCTGGAGCATCTCTTCGTGGTTACCCATCCAGACGAGGCCGTTGATGGGGATACCGACCTCACCGCGAGAGAAGGCGGTATCAAACAGACGATCGCCATTCTGGAGATTCAGCAGGGCGGTTTCCAAACCGAAGAGCATGGAGGGGTAGTCGCGGAGATTGGGGGATATCGATAGCGCCTTACAGAAATCCTCGCAGAACTTATTTAATATAGAGGCGTACTCATCATCAGGGAGGGCATCGCAGCTCAAATCAGGCAATGGGGCGCACTCCCCTACTCCCTCTCTCTGACCATCAGACAGATGAACAAGCCAGATCTTGCGGGTGGTATAGACGCCACGAGAGGTTCCTGCTGGTTGTTTGAAATGGAGTATTTTCTCAGACAAAGTACATCTTAAAGACATAGTAACAGAATAACATATTTATAGTAACAAAACAAATTATTAACAGATTATTGAAACCTTTTGCGATAGATACGATACTTACGCTTAAACTGAAGTTCTTCTGAGCCAAAGTTAATCAAAAGGCCATCATCAATACCTGTTGCAGTCAGGTAATTTACCAATTGAATCTCATGGGCCATGTGTAATGACTGAACAGCCTTCAATTCCAGAATTAAAACATTTTCTACAACTATATCTGCTTTAAACTCACCAACCAAAACATTTTCGTAATAGACATTGATTGGTTTCTCTATCTCATAAGACAAACTTTGCTTCTTCAGTTCTACTAACATAGCATTCTTATATACAGACTCTAAGTAACCAGGTCCCAAATGTCTACGTATATTCTTAGCACACTCTATAACTGTTCTCACCAACATCTCAATATCCATATATCTGAATATTATGTTATTCTTTATGTGTTCAATATTTGTTATTCTGTTACTCTGTCTTAAAAAGAATACTCTGTCTTTACGGCAGTTTGGGGTACTTTTTGAAGTCGGGTTTGCGCTTCTCGAGGAAGGCCTTGCCACCTTCCTGGGCCTCGTCGAGGAAATAGTAGAGCATGGTGCAGTCGCCGGCGAGTTCCTGAATGCCAGCCTGACCATCGAGTTCGGCATTGAGGCCAGCCTTGATCATACGGAGGGCCAGAGGCGAACGTTCCATCATGATCTCTGCCCACTCGACACACTCATCTTCGAGACGTTCGATGGGCACCACCTTGTTCACCATACCCATCTCCTCAGCCTCCTTCGCACTGTACTGCCGACAGAGGAACCATATCTCACGGGCTTTCTTCTGACCCACGATACGGGCCAGATAAGAGGAGCCGAAACCTGCATCGAAGGAGCCTACCTTGGGACCTGTCTGTCCGAAGATCGCATTCTCGGAGGCGATGGTGAGGTCGCAGACGAGGTGGAGCACATGTCCACCACCGATAGCATAGCCATTGACCATCGCAATGACGGGTTTGGGCAGACGACGAATCTGCATCTGCACATCGAGGACACTCAGGCGAGGCACACCCTCCTCGTCGACATAGCCACCACGACCTTTGACGTGCATATCACCGCCAGAGCAGAAGGCGTGCTTGACATCAGCGAGCGTCTTACCCTCAGGCACTTCAGACATGGCACCTGTGAGCAATACCACAGAGATGTCCTGCATCTCACGGCACATGGCAAAGGCCTGGGAGAGTTCCCAGGTGGTCTTTGGGGTGAAAGCATTGCGATACTGCGGACGGTTGATGGTGATCTTGGCGATGCCATTATATTCCTCGAAGATAATCTCTTCGAACTTGCGGATTTCTTTCCAATCTCTCATATTTTCAGTGTTTTATAATAATCCTTGTATACGCGCTCATCCTCAGCAGGGTCAGTGAAAACCTCGAGGAGGACGGGACGCGAGCTATTTATATTTAATAAGGTGGAGACACCCTGTTTGAGCTGCTCCATATTCTCGGCCTTGAGATAGACGATGTCGTTCTGCTGGCAGATGCCCTCGGCAGAGGTGTGATGCTCAGCAGCGACATATTTATCACGGGCAGGACTCTGCTCCAGACCTCTCAGCAGATTGAAGATACCACCCTTGCCATTGTTGAGCAGGAGGATGCGGAAGTTGCCTTGCAGGTTCTGATTCCATAGCGCGTTCTGGTCATAGAAGAAACTCAGATCGCCAATGACACAGAAAACAGTCTCCTCACTCACCACAGAAAAGCCAGCGGCGGTGGAGAGGGAGCCCTCGATGCCATTGACACCACGATTGCAATAGACACTATGCTGAGCGAAGATGTTCGCCAAACGGATGGCGGTGCTATTGGCATAGTGAACATTGACCATTGACCATTGAACATTGAACATTAATTGCGCTTCGAAGCATTTGACAGCGGCCATTTGGGAATAGGGAGGTTGATAGGCAGCAGCGTGAGCACGAACTTTTGACAGCAGGGTTTCCCATTTCTGAATGAAAGGATGGGGCTGTTGTTCGAGGAGGAAACTGATCTGATCTTCCACCACAGCAGCATCGCCCTGAATAACGCGCGTCAGGTTCATGAAGGTATCTGTCACCTCACCCGTAGCATTGACCACCCACGTCTCCTTGGCCTTTCGAAGGAATCGCTTCAAACGTTTGCTGACGATAGAGCCTCCGATGTACAGCACCAGGTCGGGCACATAACTCTCGTCATCGCCAATAAGACAGACGGCCTCATCGTAACCTGGGTTCATGGGTTGTCCTGCAATGAGCAAAGGACGTTCCGACTGCATGAACATGCGGCAGACATGACTCAGCGTCTGATTGGTGATGTCGGCAGGCAGCAGTTCTATCTTCCGTTCCACAGGGAGTTCAGCAACGTTGTAGTCGAAGAGGGGTTCGGAGATGGGGACATTGATATGCACAGGGGCATGCTTTTCGAGGAGAGCTTCGTTGACCAAGCGATTGCAATACCAGCGCGTTTCTGCATCGTGAGGTTCAGGCAGAGACACAGCCTTGCTGACGAATCGTCCGAGGGCATCGGGCTGTGGGAGCGTCTGACCATCGAGCTGGTCTATCCAAGCCTGAGGACGGTCTGCTGAGATGACAATCAGCGGAATATGCTGATAATACGCCTCTGCAACGGCTGGAGCGAGATTGAGCAATGCCGTGCCAGAAGTGACACAGACGACGACAGGCTGTTTCAGACACTGACTCATACCCAAGGCATAAAAGCCTGCACTGCGTTCGTCAGTGACAGGATAACACGTGATATCTGGACATTCATTTAGGTTATGCACTATGGGTGAATTCCTACTGCCAGGACAACATACGGCATGCTTCACACCATGCGCCACCAACAGCGCCGTCAGTATATTTACATTCTCTTTACTACTGTACATATAATAATCTCCGCATCGTTTCCATTTTTGCCTCTGTCTCTGTCCACTCCTGCTCCTCGGTACTGTCTTTCAACAATCCTCCGCCAGCATAGAGATGGCAGACGTTACGCTCGATGTTCATGCATCGCAGCGAGACATAGAGGTGAGTCTGCTGTCCCAAGGGTCCCATAAAACCACTATAATACCGACGTGGGCTATGTTCGTTCCTGGTGATAAACTGGAAGGCCTCACGTTTGGGAAGTCCACACACGGCAGGTGTGGGATGGAGTGTCTGCAACAAGTCACCGATATGATCCTGGTTCTCGAGTTTAAAGGTGAAGTCGCTCCTCAAGTGCACCAGATTAGCCGCTCTCACCGTACGAGGACCTTCCTCTCGGAAATCACCGGTAAACTGTTCCAAGCATTCAGTGATGTAGGTGGCGACAATGCGCTGCTCCTGAATATTCTTGGTACTCCATCGCAGGGTCTCACCTTCACCATTAAGTTGGTCTCCCTCCAGTTTCATGGTGCCTGCCAGGGCGATGGTGCGCCAGTCCTGACCTTCTCCATCGAGTAAGATCTCTGGCGTAGCCGTCAACCAACAGCCACTCTTCTCCGTTTGCACCAGGGCGATAAACATACGGGGATACAGCGCACAAGCCCTATAGAATAATTCCATGGGTTCCACCTTCTTCCCAATCTTCTCATCGGCACAACGGGCAAGGACGATCTTGCGGAACATTCCAAGTTCGAGTTGGGAATGATAATTGGCAAAGTCGATGGCGTAGGTTGGGTCTGGGGATGTTGGGTCTAGGGAAGGTTCTCTGACACACACGTCCCCTGATCCACACGCCACACGCTTCGATTCACCTTGAATCAACAATATCGGCTGATTCTCCTTCACCTCAAAAGGGGCGATGACGAATCCGCTTTTCCCATTCAGTTCCGTGCAGGAGAAACACTCCACAGGCTCACCTTCAGTCTGCTGGATCAACGTCGCATGGTCCTCATGCGGCAAACGGTAGATGGCGTATGCGGACATTATTTCTTCTGTTTGATGATATAGTTCGTCACTCGCACATTCGAGATCAGGTCACCAGAGGTATCCTTGATATCCACGTTCCATACGTGCAGTGTGGTGCCCTGATGAAGCATCTTGGCAAAAGCCGTCACAGTATCCCCCTCAGCGACCGCCTTCACATGACTCCCACTCACCTCAATGCCCACACAGGCACATCCAGGACAAAGCGCAGAAGAGCCTACGCCTGCCACATTCTCCGCCAGAGCCAGTGATGCACCTCCGCTTAGAAAACCAAAAGGCTGACGATTACGCTCGTCAACCTTCATACGTGCCATACAAGTATCGTCCTCAGGCGTGGATATGAACTCCATGCCGAGGGCGGTACTCAGGTTGGGTTTCTCGTTGATAATCCGGTTTATTATCTCTACGTCCACAACTATTCACTATTAACTATTCACTATTCACTTAAATAGTGAGTACTCAGGAACCTCCCAGGCCAGAGCGCTGGCACCCAGAGTGTCTCGTTCACGCTCCTCCAACTTCGACAGAAGGAGTTTCACCTTACCCCGCAGATTCGTGAAGACATTTTCTTCAAATGCCTCATAGGCCGGATCCATCAACCATTTTCCTGCACGCGAGATACCACCCGTCAGGATGATGGCCTCAGGATTAATCAGTGAAGCATAGTTCGCCAGACCTATACCCAGTTTCTGGCCTACACGACGGAAGACCTCAATAGCCAACTCATCGCCCTTTTCACAGCATTCTGTAATCTTCTTCGGAGACAAGTCCTGAATATCCCGCATCAGTGACGGTTTGTCGCTCTCCTCCAGAATTTCCCGTGCCGTCTTGATGACACCTTTAGCCGCTGTATAAGCCTCCAGACAGCCATGCTTTCCGCAGCCACACTCACGACCACCGGGCTCTACACACGTATGTCCCAGTTCACCGGCATAGCCCGAAAAACCCTTGTGTTCATTACCATTAGAGAAGAAACAGCTACCCAGTCCTGAACCCAGGTGAACGACGATGAAGTTCGTCATACCATGTGCACTACCGTAGGCATATTCTCCCAAGGCAGCGATATGGGCATCATTGGCCAGTCCTACAGCCAGTCCGATACGGTCACGCAGCATCGCTGCCAGAGGGACGATACCCTTCCACGGCAGATTCGCCGCATTCTCGATACAGCCAGAGATGCAACTGGCACTCGGTGCACTGATACCGATAGAACGGATGGTCTCATAGCCACCGTTTTCTTCAACCAGTGTAACGATTCCCTCACTCAGGGCTGTGATATATTTATTCACATCAGGATAATCGGTTGTTGCAAAAGAATCCTCTGCAATGATGTTTCCTCGTACATCGACGATAGCAAACGTCGTACAGTCCACACTGATATCGACACCTACGACCCTCGTCTTGAGATTATACTCTACCATTTCCAGTTCTTGTGTTGTTATTTAAATAATGAATATTCCTTGACGTCCCAAGCAAGAGCGCTTGCACCCAGTACGTCGCGTTCACCTTCCTTCAGGATGGATACCAGCAAGCGCGTCTCTCCCTGGATATTATGGAACACATGTTCATCAAACGACTTTCTCAACGGCCTCACCAACCATTTGCCTGCCTGCACTATATCACCTGTGAGGATGATGGCCTCAGGATTCAGGATAGAGGCATAGTTGGCCAGTCCTATTCCGAGCATGAAACCCACACGACGGAAGGCCTCAATGGCTACAGCGTCTCCCTGGTCACAATAATAGATCACCGTCTGTAGACTCAGATTCTTCATGTCCCTCAACGCCGACGGTTGACCTTCAGCCAACAGTTCCTCTACCGTCTTGATAAGACCTTTGTCAGAACAATAAGTCTCCAGACAACCTTTTCTTCCACAACCGCACTGTCGTCCGTTGACTTCCACACAGGAATGTCCGAACTCTCCCGCAAAGCCGTTTACGCCCAGATGAGGCTTACCATCCATGAAGATACAACTGCCGAGTCCTCCATGACTGATGGAGACCACGACAAAATCCTTCAGGCCATGGGCACTGCCGAAGGTCTTCTCACCCAAAGCCGTGATATGCGCATCATTGGCGAGAGCCACTGCCAGTCCCAGACGGTCACGCAACATGGCTGCCAAGGGGATAACACCTTTCCAAGGCATATTAGCCGCATTCTCGATACAGCCTGTCAGGAAATTCGCACTTGGAGCACTCAAACCCACAGACCGGACTTTGTCGTATCCGCCGTTTTCCTCGACAAGCATGATGATTTTTTCACTCAGTGCACTGACAAAATCAGAAATGTCAGGATAGTCCATAGTCATAAAATAGTCCATCGCGATAATCTCGCCACGGATATCCACCAAGGCATAGGTGGTTTTTGCTTCACGGATATCTACACCAACAACTCGAGTTTTTATCTGATCAATTTCTTCCATACTATGCTGTATTATGATTCAATAAACAGAGAATATTCTTTTACTTCCCATGCCAGTACACTTGCACCGAGTATATTGCGCTCACTTTCGTCCAGATCAGACGTCAGGAACTTCACCTTACCTTTAATATTATGGAACACGTGTTCATCGAAAGCTTCCTTAGCCGGTTCCATCAACCATTTCCCTGCCCTGATGATACCACCTGTAAAGATAATGGCCTCAGGATTAATGATAGAGGCATAGTTGGCCAGTCCGAGACCCAGAGCCTCACCGGTACGACGGAATGTCTCTATCGCCATAGCGTCACCCTCTTCACACAACTGAGAGATAACCCTTGGCGTCAGTTTCTCGACACGACGCATCTTCGAAGGCTCACCCGACTCAGCCATCACCTCACGAGCCGTACGTATAATACCTTTAGTCGCTGTGTACGCCTCCAAACAGCCTTTATTTCCACAACCACAAAGACGGCCATCATGATGAACACACGTATGTCCAATCTCACCGGCATAGCCATCAGATCCGAGTTTGACACCTCCGTCTGTAAAGATACAACTTCCCAGACCAGAACCCAGTGTGATGACAATAAAGTCACGCATACCATGAGCACAACCGAAAGCATGTTCGCCCAATGCCACCACATGGGAATTATTAGCCACAGCCACAGCCAGTCCCAGTCTGTCGCGCAGCAAAGCCGACAATGGGATGACACCCTTCCAGGGGAAGTTCGGAGAATTCACGATACTTCCCAGCTTATAGTTTGCACTTGGTGCACTTATACCCACAGAACGGACGGTTTCATAACCTCCATTCGCTTCAATCAACTTAACGATTCCATCACTCAGAGCAGACACATAAGCCCCAATCTCAGGATAATCCTCAGTGGGGAAGCTGTCCTTTGCCAGAATGTTTCCTCTAACATCCACAATGGCATAAGATGTTGCGTCCAGACTAATGTCTACACCTACAACTCTTTTCTTTACGGTTCCTTCATTCATAGCTACCTATTTAGTTATTCTGCTACAAAAATAGAAACATTTTAATAAACAACCAAATCTTTGCGCCTTTTTTTGCAAATATTTAGCCGAATCTTGCATTTTTCGGGATAATTTTGTAACTTTGCACCCATAAAATTGAAATATTCGAATATTAAAGATGAACATTTTAGAGTTAAGTGAACAAGAAATCTTACGTCGACAGTCGCTCGACGAACTGCGCAAGATGGGCATTAACCCCTACCCTGCCGCAGAATATCCCGTAAACGCATGGAGCACCGATATCATCGAGAATTTCGAGGATCTGCCCGTCATTGGCAAGGACGAGGAAGGTAACGATGTTCGCGAGACGGCAACACCTGAAAACAGTCGCATGGTAAGCATCGCAGGCCGAATCATGAGCAAGAGCATCATGGGTAAGGCTGCCTTTGCCAAGCTGCAGGACTCAAAGGGCCGTATCCAGGTTTATGTGCAGCGCGACGCTATCTGTCCTGACGAGAATAAGGACCTTTATAATATAGTATTCAAGAAACTCCTCGACCTGGGCGACTTCATTGGCGTGAAGGGTTACGTGTTCCGCACAAAGACTGGCGAGATCAGCGTCCATGTGCTGGAGCTGACATTGCTGAGCAAGAGTCTGAAGCCACTGCCTGTGGTCAAGACCGATGCCGACGGTAAGGTGTACGATGCCTTCGACGATCCCGAGTTGCGTTATCGTCAGCGCTATGTTGACCTGGTGGTTAATGCTGGTGTTAAGGACACTTTCCTGAAGCGTGCAACTATCATCCGCACCATGCGCCGCATTCTTGACAACGCTGGTTATACTGAGGTAGACACACCTATCCTGCAGACCATCGCAGGTGGTGCATCAGCCCGCCCGTTCATCACCCACTTCAATGCCTTGAATCAGGATATGTACATGCGTATTGCCACAGAGTTGTATCTGAAGCGCCTGATTGTTGGTGGTTTCGAGGGTGTTTATGAGATGGGTAAGAACTTCCGCAACGAGGGTATGGACAAGACCCACAACCCAGAGTTCACCTGCATGGAGCTCTATGTCAGCTATAAGGATCTCCTGTGGGGTATGACCTTCACAGAGAAGATGCTCGAGGAGATCTGTACAGCCGTTAACGGCAAGCCCGAGGTTGAGATCGATGGCAACATCATCTCGTTCAAGGCCCCGTTCCGTCGTCTGCCTATCCTCGATGCTATCAAGGAGAAAACCGGTTTCGACTGCGATGGCAAGACCGAGGACGAGATTCGTGCGTTCTGCCTCTCTAAGGGTATGGACGTAGACGAGACCATGGGTAAGGGTAAGCTTATCGACGAACTCTTTGGCGAGTTCTGTGAGGGCACCTTCATCCAGCCTACCTTCATCACCGACTATCCTGTAGAGATGTCACCACTTACCAAGATGCACCGCTCTAAGCCCGGCCTCACTGAGCGTTTCGAGCTGATGGTTAACGGTAAGGAGCTGGCTAATGCATACTCTGAGCTCAACGATCCTATCGATCAGGAGGAGCGTTTCATCGAGCAGATGAAGCTCGCTGATAAGGGCGACGACGAGGCTATGATCATCGATCACGACTTCCTGCGCGCTCTGCAGTATGGTATGCCTCCCACATTCGGTATTGGTATCGGTATCGACCGTTTGGTGATGCTGCTCACAGGTAAATTCGCCATTGGCGAGGTGATGCTGTTCCCACAGATGAAGCCTGAGAAGAAGATTCCTCAGTCGTCAGTAGCCGAGTGGACCGAGATTGGTGTACCTGAGGATATCGTTCCAGTACTGCGCAAGGCTGGTTTCAACCTGATTACAAATATCAAGGACGAGAAGCCCCAGGGCCTGCAGCAGAAAATTGGTGACATCTTCAAGAAGTACAAACTCGAACTCCAGAAGCCTTCAGTAGACGAAGTTGCTGCCTGGATCGAGAAGGCGCAAGCCTAATGGTCAATGTTCAATGGTCAATGTTCAATGAACCATGTACGACTGTGGTAAGATAGCAATTATTGGAGGTGGCAGCTGGGCAACGGCTATAGCCAAGATTGTGGTGAGTCATACTCACCATATCGGTTGGTATATGCGACGCGATGACCGTATCGAGGACTTCCGTCGTATGGGGCATAACCCTGCCTACCTCACCAGTGTACATTTCGACATCAACGAAATTCAGTTCGAGAGCGATATCAACCGCATCGTACAACAATACGACACTTTGGTATTTGTGACGCCTTCACCGTATCTGAAGAGTCACCTGAAAAAGTTGAAGACCCGTCTGCGCGACAAATATGTCATCACAGCCATCAAGGGTATCGTGCCTGACGAGAACCTCGTTTGTTCCGAGTACTTCCATCAGGTATTTGATGTTCCATATGACAACCTCGCCTGCATCGGTGGTCCCTCGCATGCTGAGGAGGTGGCACTGGAGCGCCTCAGCTATCTCACCGTAGGTTGTGCCGACCGTGAGAAAGCCCAGGCCTTCGCCAATGTACTCGCCAGCGACTTTATCAAGACCAAAACCTCGACAGATGTGATTGGTATCGAATATTCCAGTGTACTGAAGAATGTCTATGCCATTGCAGCAGGCATCTGCAATGGCTTGAAATATGGCGACAATTTCCAGGCAGTTCTGATGGCCAATGCCGTACAGGAGATGAACCGTTTCCTGACTGCCGTCCATCCTATCGAACGTAACGCCTACGATTCCGTCTATCTGGGCGACTTGTTGGTTACGGGCTACTCCAATTTCTCGCGCAACCGCACCTTTGGTACGATGATTGGCAAGGGCTACAGCGTCAAGTCTGCCCAGATAGAGATGGAGATGATTGCCGAAGGCTACTTTGGTACGAAGTGTATGAAAGAGATTAATCGTCACTGTCACGTCAATATGCCCATCCTTGATGCAGTTTATAATATTCTTTACGAACGCATCGCCCCACAGATTGAAATCAAGTTACTCACAGACAGCTTTAGATAAAGCAAGCCCATGAGGAACGTATTACACCTTATTATAATATTATTAGGCACCCAATGGGGCATACAGGCTACTGCCGAAACCAACAGCAAGGGAAATTGTCCCCTTGTCAAGATTGAAGCAGAACGCCTGCCTGACCTGAATATCCCCCGTTATGGCTATAATTTGTTTTGTCTGAATGGAGAGCCAGTTGTCATCGGTGGTCACACCTCTGGCTTTGTCCTCACACCTACAGCAGAATATTTCAAGGATGGTAAGTGGCATCTGATTCAAACGGTCTATCCCCATGATGGTGGATTCGCCATTGCCATGAAATCAGGGAAAGTGCTGATTGCTGGAGGTTTCAAGGACAACTTAGGCATCGGACAAAGTTTCGAAGTAGAGAAATACGACCCCATCACCCATCGTTTCGAGGGCTTTGGCTGTCTCGCACATAAACGGGCATCAGCAGGTGCCGTGGAACTCGACAGCGGACATGTGCTGATAACAGGTAACTGGTATGCTGACGACGGGATGGAAATATACGACGGACAATCGACATTTACCCACGTCAAGGATGTCAGCCTATCACGTTACCTGCCTCATGTATTCCGGATTTCAGGGAATGACGCCCTGATACTGGCAGGCTATGACTATCATGGAAAACGTTTCGACACTATACTCATAGACCGTTTGCACGGAGAGGCTTTCAAGGATTCACTCTTTGACACTTGGCATCCCCTGCAATACGATATATCTCTTCAGAGCAACGACAGTTTTGTGGGCAACGAGGCAAGTGGCATTTATGCCTACCTGATGCCTGTGGAAAACGAAAGTGGACAGATGGCGATTGTCGAGGTGTGCGACACTGTTTTCTCACTTTTGCCCACCACATCTCCTGTTCCCATACAAAGCCAGTGGGGAAAAATCATTTACTATTCACCTATTTATACAGACCAGCAACGGCAACGAGGCTATATGGTGGGAAGCGACAAGACTGGACGCCAGTATGCACTTTGTATTGACTATGCTAAAAAACCAGCAGAGTTGACTCTCTACCATACCGATGTGTTGACGGATACGACAGCAACAACTATCCCTGTCATCACAGACGATGGCAACCTGCTACTAACAGGATTCAAATCTTTTTATCCAAACAGCAACTTCACCCCTTCAGCCTCAGTGTGGCTTTTACGTCTAAACGGTAATGATCAGACAGCATCAGCACAGAGCAAAAACGGGTGGCTATGGGCTGGAGTGATTCTGGCAGTTCTAGCCATCTTCTTCATAGGCTACACATGGAGAAAAAGAGATAGACTACAATCATCCGTAGAGCCAGAAAAGCCGTCCGAAGTTCTGCCCCCTAAAGGCGACGAACAGTTGATGCAGCGCATTTGTCTCCTAATGGATGAACAACGACTTTTCCTCCGTCCTGGTCTGAAAGTTTCCGACATTGCTGCAGCACTTGGTACGAACAGCCGTTATGTGTCCGACTGCATCAATGTTGTCAAAGGTATCCCATTTGCCCAATTCATCAATGAATACCGTATGGACTATGCCAAGCAATTGATGCGAGAGCAGCCAGACATGAAGATATCATCAGTCGCTACGGAGTCAGGCTTCTCCAACGACAAGGCTATGACCCGCTACTTCAAGGAGCACACTGGAATGACGCCCACAGAGTGGAAAAACAACACCCAAAAATAAGAATCATCCGACATATTCGGAATTTGTCGGATGATTCTTTTTGAGGCATTTCCATTATTCAATCTAATTTGTTATTTTTGTCGCATAATAACAAATTTAACAATGCATATGACACAGATTAGATTAACAAAACCATTCTTGGCTATGATGCTGCTTACCATATCACTATGCTTCATGGCCTGTTCAGAAAAAGAAGAAGACACCAAGCCCGTAGGCACGAGCAGTCTTCAAGTGACCCCTGGAAAGTTGTCTTTCACATCAGCCGGAGGCACCCAGCAGCTACAAGTCAAGACGACCTACAAATACTTCGGCTACGACATCTCCGCCGACTGGCTCAGTGGCGACTTCAAGGAAGATCCCACCTATAATTATATCACCATCACCGCCGAGCCCAATACCTCGACAAGTGCTCGTTCTGCCATCATCAAGGTGACAGGCAGCAACAGTACCACCATCACCGCCGAGACCGTCAGCATCACCATTGAACAGGAGGGGAAGACCACCGGCATCAGCAAGGAGATGACTGCCAATATAGGGGTCAACGGTGGACAAGTGGAACTCAACGAGTTAAAGATAGAGATGCCCAGCGGAACGTTCGGTGAAACAACGGAAGTGAAGGTAGCAGAACTCACCAAAGGCACCATCCTGCCTAACGACGAGGTGTCACCCTTCTACGAGATATCAATGCCCGTACACACCGGAGGCAAGTTCAAGGTCAGGATCAAGAGCGATCAGCAGAGCGACGACATTGTCATGGTAGCGCGCACGCCAGGATTCTCACGGGAAAGGTTTGAGTCAGTGAACAACGACCTCTTTCTGGAACCCATCTACAAGAACGGTGCCTACGAGGTGGAATTCCCGAAATTCGTGAATCCCAACGATGAAACCAAATCCTTCACGGTGGGTCTTGGCAGGGCCAAGACGCTCAGCACAGGCGCAAGAACAAGATCCAACGGCGGTCAAGTCAGAAACGTAAAATGGCACTTCGTCGTCCCCCGCTCGTTCGAGATTGAAAAGGGCGATGTCCTCGATGTAATTAACGACTATATGGGGAAGTCCATCACGAAATTGATAGCCACCGGCATAGTGAAGAGCGATACGAAGACCTACGACATTAGTGTAAAATTCGAAGACCGCGAGGTGGGTGACTATGGCGAGTTTTCCGGCAGTCTTATTTGTCATGAGTTCAGCAGCGTCTACCTCAACTCAAAGCTTTTCACAGGTACTATCGACCACAAAGAACTCTACCAGACCGTCATCCATGAGCTCCACCACTATTTCAGCGATGAATATGACACGCGCTGGTTGAAGTCAGGATGCGGTGCTTGTAGCCAGTGGATTATGCTCATTGAGGCTGGCGGTGTGTGGGCAGAACGGTTAGCTGACAGCAAGGAGACATCGACCATTTTGCAGGGTAATTGTAAAAAGTTCTCCCAAGGCTATTACTTCGAAGACCTTTACAATGGAGGAGTCTACGATGATGAGTGCGACCCACCTTCGACCTGGTACGACCCCACAAGCTGGTATGTCAGGAGCGACCGCCGGGGCAAGGGCTGGCAGTCACACGGCTACGGCATGGCCCTTTTCTTTGAATACGTCTCACAAAAATGGGGCGACAGGGCTGTGACCGAATTCTACCAAAAGATGTACGATGGTGGCAAAGACACCTACGATTGCATCGAAAAAGCGATAGAAGAGAAAGATCGTTTTCTCCTTGCACCCTACGTGACCACCTATTATGAATTCCTCGTGGATGCTGCACTCGGAAAAATCAGGACAGGCATCGCCTATAGCAACATGAGAGACAATACGAAAAAATACAGTTTCAATCAAGACGGCGAGAAAACTTTCACCTCCGACTGCTACCGCTTCGGCATCTCCATCAGCACCATCAACATCGCCAAAGCGTATAAAAATGACAAGGGTTCCAACCCCTTCGTCAACAAACAATTGGAGGTAAAAGAGAGCCTGGAGAAGGTGGCCACCGATGTCTATCTGATAGCCAACGGCTCGAAAAAAGGTACCTATGTCAGCGAGTTCTTAGGAACCGTTACGCAATCTGGACCCCTTGTCATCAAAAATGAGACTACACTCAACGATCTGACAGAAAACAAGACCCTGCTACTCATCAGCCACACGCCCGAGAACGACAAGATGCACCCCTCTCGACTGACCGCCAAACTCGGTGATGGCGAAAATGACAACCCAATGACGAGGGCAAAGGTGTGGCGTGTGGAAACGAAGTTTAGGAATGATAATCTTATTGGATCGTATTATTCTGAATATATCAATCACAACGAATTATTCGGAGAGGGTGTGTCATGGAGTGGCTGGGACCTGCAATGGTCGTGTGAGAACGATGCTGAAGGTAATCTCGTCATCAGAAGTAGGCAGACGAAACCTTCTTCAGAACAAGTCATTACAACACACCCTGAGTATGTTCTTCAAGACAAGTATAAATTGCCAGGAGAATACACGAACGAATCGACAATGGAAATGGTCTTCGCCGCCGACAAGGACAACAACGTCATCATATTGAAGAGCGCCTGGATAAAACACCGTTTCAAGACAAATCACCATGTCAGTGGAGAGCAAACCGCCGACAAGTTGATAGAGATGGAGTTCGAAATCAAAGATTATATAACAGAAAAGAAAATATCCGACTGGACAAACGCAAACATGTGGGGTGATGATTTGAAGTTCGTACCTACAGGAAAAGCCTTTGAGAAGGCCGTGCTGAGAGGAACTAGATTCAAGAAGATTTCAGGAGAAACGTTCGAGAGAATCGAAGACACCATCACAGATGGCTGGAAAATGGACTTGGAAGTGCGCTTTGGCAGAAAATCGACCTCTACCAGAAAAAAACAACATAAATAAAGGCCGGGTATTCGTATAGTTTGTGCCAGAGTTTATAAGGTTTTTCTGTAATTTTCTTTGTGGATTCAAAGAAATACATTATCTTTGCATCGCAATAGCAATGTAATTATAATGAAACCCGATAATTAAGCAAAACAATGAGTGACATTAAACTTGACATCACAAAGGCTGCTTGCTTTCTTGAGGCAGGCGCAGTAGAGGCTTTCGAGCCGAAAGTAAAGGCCGCACAGAAGGCATTGGAAGAGGGCACTTGCCCAGGTAATGATTTCTTGGGTTGGCTGCATCTGCCTTCCAGTATCACACCTTCATTTATCGATGAACTGCAGGCTTGTGCCGACACACTGCGCCAGAACTGCGAGGCTATCGTCGTCGCTGGTATCGGAGGCTCTTACTTAGGTGCCCGTGCTGTGATCGAGGCCCTGAGCAATTCATTTGCCTGGTTAGTGAACGACAAGAAGAATCCCACGATTCTCTTCGCAGGTAACAACATCGGTGAGGACTATCTCTTCGAACTGACAGAGTACCTGAAGGACAAGAAGTTCGGTGTGATCAACATCTCGAAATCAGGTACAACCACCGAGACTGCCCTCACCTTCCGTCTGCTGAAGAAGCAGTGTGAGGCCCAGCGTGGTAAGGAAGAGGCTAAGAAGGTGATCGTGGCCATCACCGACGCCAAGAAGGGTGCTGCCCGCACTTGCGCCGACAAGGAGGGTTACAAGAGTTTTATCATTCCCGATAACGTTGGTGGCCGCTTCTCTGTACTCACTCCAGTAGGTTTGCTGCCTATCGCCTGCGCTGGCTTCAGTATTAAGGAACTGGTGGCTGGTGCCCAGGATATGGAGAAGGCTTGTGGAAAGGATGTTCCATTTGCAGAGAACCCCGCCGCCCAGTATGCAGCTGTCCGCAACGGACTCTACCAGAGTGGCAAGAAGATTGAGATCATGGTGAACTTCCAGCCGAAGCTGCACTTTATGAGTGAGTGGTGGAAGCAGCTCTATGGCGAGAGCGAGGGTAAAGATAAGAAAGGTATCTTCCCTGCCTCTGTCGATTTCACCACCGACCTGCACTCTATGGGACAGTGGATTCAGGACGGTGAGCGTACAATCTTCGAGACCGTGATCAGCGTAGAGGAGCCTGAAAAGAAACTGCTCTTCCCTTCAGACGAAGAGAACCTCGACGGTCTGAACTTCCTGGCCGGCAAGCGTGTGGATGAGGTCAACAAGATGGCTGAGCTGGGTACCAAATTGGCTCACGTGGATGGTGGTGTTCCCAATATCCGCATCAGCATGCCTCGCCTGAACGAGCGTTATCTCGGACAGTTGATCTATTTCTTCGAGATCGGTTGTGGTATCAGTGGCAATGTACTTGGTGTGAACCCATTCAACCAGCCTGGTGTAGAGGCCTACAAGAAGAACATGTTCGCCCTCCTCGACAAGCCCGGCTACGAGGCAGAGAGCAAAGCCATCAAGGCTCGCCTTGAGAGTGAATAGTGAACAGTGAATAGTGATAAATTTGCTACCGCACAGAAGTGTATCAGTTAGCGATAAAAAAATACTTGGAAGAACACGGCTTTGAGGTATTGTACCCCAAAGTCGTGCTTTTCGATATGGACGGTGTGCTCTACGACTCCATGCCCAACCATAGTATTGCGTGGCAGGAGAGCATGGCTAAATGCGGCATCACCATGACGGCTGACGATGCCTATGCTACCGAAGGTGCGCGAGGAGTGGACACGATCCGACAGATGGTACGTCTGCAACAGCATCGTGACATCAGTGAAGAGGAAGCTCAGAAGATGTATGACCTGAAGTCGCAACTATTTCACCAGTTACCCGAGCCTCCCATCATGCCCGGTATCCTTTCTCTTATGGACAAGATACAAGAAGGTGGCATACAGATCGGAGTGGTGACAGGCAGTGGTCAGCGTCCATTGTTCCAACGCATCCTCCGCGATTTCGGAGCATACGTCGATGAAGCCCATATCACCACGGCCTACGATGTGAAACGTGGAAAGCCCTACCCTGACCCCTATCTGATGGGACTCCAGAAGGCTGGCAATATGGAGCCATGGCAGGCTGTCGTGATTGAGAATGCCCCATTGGGAGTCCGTGCTGGTCATGCCGCAAAGATCTTCACCATCGCCGTAAACACGGGTCCCCTACCCGACGAAGAACTCCTTGGAGCGGGTGCTAATCTGATTTTCCCCAATATGCAAGAACTCTGCGACAACTGGTTTAAGAATATTATACCGTCGCTCTGAAAAAATAATCCCCTCGCGATGGCGAGGGGATTACTTTATTTATTTGAACTTATAAGGCAGGTCGCCCTTAACCCAGTTCGTTCCATCACCCCAGCCGGGGTTCTGCTCCAAGACACCTTCTGACAAGGTTACCTGATCCTCAGGAATCTTGAAGAATCCGCCACCGGTCTCAGTATAACGCTGCATGAAGTCGTTGGTGAAGGCATACTCACCCTCAATACCCTGATTGAGAATATGATTGCCCACCTGGTTCTTCACCTTCTCAGCAACATCACCCCAACGGCGCAGGTCGTTCCAACGCAGGGCCTCGAAGCATAGCTCATAACGACGCTCCTTCTTCAGGCTTGTCAGAGAATAAGCGATATCAGGCAGATTTGCACGCTGACGAACGGCATTCAGGCCACTCTTGCCATTATAGATGGCCTTACCATCGGTGAGCTCGGAATGCATGAGCAGTACATCGGCAAAGCGCAGCCATACGAGCGACTGAGTCAAACCCGTCTGACGGTTGTTCTCACTACCATAGTAGTAGCCATAGCTCAGGTAGCGACCGCTGTGGTCTTCGTTATAAGCCTCACAGCCGAGGTATTTCTTGGCCAGCAGGTCGGTATTCTCCACTTCTTTGGCGGGATCGCCCTTGTAATTGGGGATTTCGACCTTACGCTCACAGATAGAACCTACACGACGGTAGTCGCCTGCATAGTCAGGATCCTCAGCCCAATCCGTCCACAATTTCAGACATACGGGACCATTGGAATAGCCCTGGACGGAGAACGGGAAGGCAGCCTCAGTGGTCTTACGCGGATTATAGAACTCGACGATACGGTTGTGACGTAGCTGAGAATCAGCACTCCAACCCGGTTTGTTCGACATCTTGATAGCAAACATACTCTCCTTGTTTTCGTCGGTCTCCCAATTCAAACCATTTTCAAGGGCATACGGATAGTCCTTAGCGGTATAAGGATTGGTGTATGGCCAAAGGTTACGCTGGTCGGAAACCAAACCGAAACCACTGTTCTGGATACAATCCTCCAGCCAAGATGCCACCTGCGACTTGGAGATGCTGCCACCCTCAACAAGGGGCAGTTCAGACTTACCATAAAAGCCTGTGTAGAAAAGCCATACGCGAGCCATCATACCCTCAGCAGCCCATTTCGACACACGACCCTCGCCAAAGTCGGGATACTTGGTTGACGGACCAGCCTCGATGGCGTTCTTCAGGTCGGAAGCAATCTGGGCATATACCTCATCTGGCGAGGACTTTGGCAGGTTCTTGGCTTCAGTCGAGAGCACCAGAGGCACGCCATTAAACACCTGTGCAAGATTGAAATAATAGAAGGCACGGAGGAAATAGATCTCACAAAGCAGTTGGTTCTTCTTTTCAGGAGAAGACCATTCCGTCACCTTGTCGATGGTCTCCAGCGCATTGTTAGCACGGTTGATACCGGCATAACGCTGCTGCCAGAGGGGTTTCATCCAGTCGACGTAAGCATTCATCAGACGGTCGACGCCCTGGGCACCGATATTACTCTGGCTACCACCACCAAGACGGTCGTCGGAGGCGATATCGAAGATGAAGAAAGGATCCTCTTCGGGGTCAGCCAGATTTCTGTTCATCACCGAATAGATACCATTCACCATCTGGATGGCATCTGTTTCATTGATCGGGAAGTTCGAAGTATCCTTCTTCGTAAGGTTATCTGTGTCGAGGAAATCCTCACAAGAGAGAAGGAGAGAAGGAAAGAAGGAGAGAAGGAGTAAGGAGAATACTCCTGCTAACACTCTCTTACCTATTTTATATATCTTGTTAATCATAATTCTAAATAATTAATTATTAAAAGTTGATGTTTGCACCCACCTGGAAAGAACGGGAAGATGGATAATAACCACAGTCAATACCAGAAGCCCAACTTGTACCGTTGCCGAAGCCGACCTCAGGATCCATACCAGAGTAGCCGGTGAAGCAGATGAAATTGTTGAGTGAAATATAGAGACGGCACTTCTGTACAGGAAGTTTGGAATAGAGTTTCTTGAAATCGTAGCCGAAGGAGATGCGTGAGATCTTGAAGAAGTCGGCATCCTCGATCCAGACACGTGAGATTTCAGACATGTTGGCGGTCTTACCATCAGAGAAGCGCGGATACCTGTTGGTACTACCCTCGCCTGTCCAATACTTGGTATAAACATCCGTACAATAGTTATCATCGGGATGATCAGAGAACTGACGATAGCTCTTAGCCACCTGCTGTCCGAAGGAACCGTAGCCATTGACACCGAGGTCGAAACCTTTATAGGCCACTGTGATGTTCAGGCCAAGGGTAAAGTCGGGATTCGGATCACCAATCATCGTCTTATCGGAGTCATCCTTATCAATCTTACCGTTGCCGTTGTAATCAACGAACTTCACGTCACCAGGCTGCAACGACTCACCCTGCAGAGAGTTATTCTTGTCGCCGCCACAGTTGCGGTTGATATAGTCCTGAAGGTCGGCCTCGTTCTGGATGATACCTTCCATCTCGTAACCCCAGAAGTAACCGATGGGATAGCCTACCTGCAGACGATAGAGTTCTGCAGTATTCTGGGCAATAGCATTGGAACCACCGTGGATGATACCCTCGGAGTTGGCCAGACGGGTTACTTCATTCTTATTGTGCGAGAAGTTGGCATTGATGCCATATTTGAAATCCTTGCCAATCTTGTCGTTCCAGCTCAACTGAACTTCAAAACCCTTGTTTTCGATGTCACCACCATTGATATAAGGTGCACCTGTGCCATAAATGAGCAACATCGGAGCCCTTACGAGCCAGTCCTTGGTGGTCTTCTTATACCAGTCGAAGGAGAAGCCCAGACGGCTGTTCAGGAAACGGGTATCAAAACCGAAATCAAGCTGCTCGGAAGTTTCCCACTTCACATCCTCGTTGGGAAGGATATCGGGATAAGCACCGAGACCAGGGTTGTCCTTGCTATCGAAATAATAGGGATCGTCAAGGGCTATTGTTGCCAGATACTGGAAACTGGAAATGTTACAGTTACCATTCTGACCCCAGCTGGCGCGGATTTTCAGGAAGTCGAGCCAAGTCTTTGTCGACTCCATGAAACTCTCGTTACTGATTACCCAACCTGCAGAGACAGAGGGGAAGTAGCCCCAACGCTTGCCGCGTGCGAAGTTAGAAGAACCATCTGCACGAAGTACGAGAGAGAGCAGATAGGTCTCGGCATAGTTATAGTTAACACGTCCAAAGAACGACGAGATGGCGCCCTGTGATTCCGGACTACCACCGATGGAGGTCAATGAAGTATCCACCACATCGGCGTTGGTTATATAGGCATGATCGAAGGATCCAGGGAAGAGAGAATTACCATTGGTCACGTTGACACCATTACCATAGCCCCATTTTTCGACAGACTGTCCGAGAAGGGCATCGATATTATGAAGGCCGAAGGACTCCTTCCAGTTGAGGGTATTTTCCAAAGACCAACGGGTATTGTATGACTGACTCTGTGAGATTTTATCGTTGGCTTGCGATTTCTTGGCACTGAGTTCATACACTGGTACATAACTGCGGCTTTCCCTGTGACGGTAAGACCATCCTGCACTGGTACGCCAGGTCAGACCCTTGATGGGTGAGAACTCCAGGAAGAAGTTTGACTGCAAGCGCCAGCCCTTGTTATAGCCGTTGCTATTATCGTACTTCATCGCTGCCAGCGGATTATGCGCCTCATCCAAGAAACTCCAGTTATCGGCCAGAATATCCTTGTACTCATAGTAACTGCCATCGGCATTGTAGGCGGGCAGCAGCGGGGTCATGGCCAGCAGGGTACGGATGCTGTTGCCATAGATACCTCCCACAGAGACACCACGCTTATCGGTAGCAGAGAAGGTCACATTCTCACCGAACTTTAGAACATCTCGTCCCTTCTTTCTGATCAGAGAATAGTCGGAGTTCATACGAACAGTATAACGATCGAACTTTGGATCGGCAGGTGCACCGAGCGTACCTGTCTGGTGGTATTTCGTGAAACCGAGAGCAAAGCGCGACAGGTCGCTACCACCAGAGATCGTGACGGAGGCATTATGCATCGGGGCGTTGTCGATCGTAGTCTCGTCGAGCCAGTTGGTACCATTCCAAGTGCCATTCTGAATCAAAGGCAACTGCTTGGGGATATAGTTCTCCCAAACGTATGGCTCAACACCCTGTATCTCACGAGCCTTGTTGATAATCTCCATATACTGTGTGGCATTCAACGGGGTGACATCATTGGTGTTGACATTCTGCCAACCCAGATAGCCGTCGAAAGCTACCTGAATCTTGCCGGTCTTACCTTTCTTAGTGGTCACCAGGATAACACCGTTTGAAGCACGGGCACCATAAATGGCACTGGAAGCAGCATCCTTCAGGATGTCGATGCTCTCGATGTCGTTCGGAGAGAGGTCGTCGATATTGGCACCTGGCACACCATCGACCACATAGAGCGGGGTGTTGGAACCTGCTGTACCCATACCACGGATTGTTACCTTGTAACCCTCGCCCGGCTGTCCGGAATTCATCACGATGTTCATACCGGAAGCCAGACTCTGCAAAGCACCGAAGGCATCAACGGCATTGACAGCCTCAATGTTCTCTGAGGTCACATGAACCGTAGAGCCTGTCACGAGTTTCTTCTGCTGAGTACCATAGCCTACGACTACCACATCATTGAGGAGTTCTGAGTCCTCTTCGAGCGTAATGGAAGCCGTCTTACCCGCTACAGGTGTCATGATGACGGTCTTGTAGCCGATATAAGAGATTTTAATCTTGGCACCACTCGTAATGGATAAGGTGAAGGAGCCGTCGGCCGCCGTCAAAGTTCCATTACCTTGAGTGCCCATTTCAATGACGCCTGCCCCCAAAACGGGTTGACCGTTAGTGTCGAGGACAACGCCCTTTACCTGCACAGCAGTCTTCGTCTGAGTGACTGCTTCTGATGCCATCACACGAACAGGAATAGAAGATGCACTAAGCATCAACACACCCGCACAAATGGCTGAAAGGAATTTTTGATAGTTGTACATAAAAAAAATAAGTTAGTGAAAAACTAAGTTAGGTTGATTCATTTAAATTCGATTACAAAGATAATAAAAAAGTCGGAAAGTTGTACCTCCCGACTATGCTTTTGTATTTTTTTGAATAATGTAATTACCGTTTTCTTGTACGAATTAAACAGATTTAAAATTCGTTAAGACTTAGAAGTCTCTTGCGATGCATTTTCCGCTATTCGTTCTCTTTTCCTGATCACATATTTCTGGTAGTAGTTGATACTCAGCGTGGTGAGTGGTAGGGCAATAATCATACCCAAGATACCTAGTAGTGATCCCCAGATAGAAAGCGACAACAGAATAATGGCCGAATGGAGCCCCGTAACATGCCCCATGATTTTCGGTGTGAGGATGGTGTCTTGGATGATCTGTACAACGGCAAACACGATAAGTACCATGAGCATGATAATCCAGAAATTCTGCCCTGTGTCAGCTGCCTTCACAATAGCCAACAAGATAGCCGGTACAAAGCCTATCAACTGCAAATAAGGCACCATGTTGAGCAATCCGATGAACATGCCCAAACCCACAGCAATGGGGAAATCGATGATCAGGAAGCCGATACTGAACAAGATGCCTACGCAAAGGGCGACAAGTGCCTGACCTCGGAAGTACTTATTCATACTCACCTCTATATCGCTGAACAGTTGCGTGGCAAAGCCCCGATAACGTTCCGGCAAAAGATTAGGCCATCCCCGACTGATGTCCTCATAGTCTAATAATATTAAAAAGGTATATAGCGCCACCATCGTGAGTGTAAACACACTCGAGACGATACTGATGGACTGGGTGATGACATCCCAAAGCCTCGGAAGTGTAACCTTGATGCCTTCCAGGAATCCCTGTTGGGTGACAATGGCCTGTATTTCATCTACGGTCAGATGCTCATGTACATACTCCTGAATCATACGTGGGATGTTACTCACCGTCTCATTATTGGTGATATAGACAACCAGCAGGTCCTTCACCCGCATACTCTCTTCCACCATTGGTGGAATCATCAGCCAGAATACGGCCGTCAAAACAACACCCGTTACCAGAAAAGCACTGAGGATGCCGAAAATCCGGTATTTCATCCGACAACGATACTGGAAGAACTTTACCAGCGGGAACAGTATATAAGCAATCAGCCATGCCAGGAAGAAGGGTACCAGTACATTGCTCAGTCTGTTGAACAACATCACGATACCCACCAGTATTAAGACACCGATGGCTCCACGTATGAAACTATCAAACGTGATCTTTCCCTTTTCATTCGTCATCATCTGGATTTCCTCCATTCGTATCCATCAGGTTGTCAAGTTTGACACCCACTTCGCCCAAATTACTGACAGTCACAACAAAGGGGACATACTCATCCGTCTGTGGATGGCAGACGCTGGCTGCAAAGAACAAGTTATTGCCTTCCACTTTGTCGAAGACGAACCCTTCCAGAATGCCCGTATTCCGATAGTCATTATCAAGGAAAGACTCAAAGGCCGCCTTTGTGAAACCTCGGCTGAAGAACACGCTACCGTCAGCCCGAGTGATGCGAAGGGATATGCGATTGTCAACGAACTTCTGTCCTGTCTCGTCCTTCACCATCTTCAAGCTGTCGTCAGCCAGACGCATCACTTCTATCTGATAGTTCTTACCCAACCATTGCACCTCCTTCGTCTGGGTATAGTCCTGCATTTTGATCGGTCCCTGCGGTTTAGGCGTTTCCACTTTCTTCGTGATGATGTCATCATGCTGTTTCTTCTCCTTACATCCGCTCAGGGAGACAGCCACGACGACAAATACAATGGTTTGAATAAAATTTCTCATATTCTTCTAATATCTGAATGATTTCGAGCACAAAGGTACAAAAAAAAGTGAAAAGTGAAAAGTGAAAAGTGAAAAAAGTTTCAATTTGGGCAAAAAAAATGGCCCGCTTACGCTTAGCGGGCTCCGTAATCTTTGTTACCTGAAATACTAACCTTAATACCAATAAAACTATTACTAACTGAAAGGATAGGCACACTTGCCATATAACTATGTTAACCTAAATCACTATTATTCTTTTGCTTATATGACGTCGTCAAGAACAAAAAGTTTATAAGAAACATCATTTATTTATAGGTTTTTGCAGTTATATGACATTTTTTCACTAACTTTGCCCATATTTTTGATGAAGATGAGAAAATTTATCCTCTTTTTTGCATTTGTCAGTCTGTTTCTTGGAGCTTGTTCTGATGGCAAGAAGAAGCAGGATGTGTCTATCGTTCAAAGCATTGATACGGTACCTATGCTCATCATGCAAGTACAGAAATGTTCAAAGCTCTACACTTCAGAATTCAAGGTTCACAAGATTATCACCCATGACGACGTCATCCGTCTTCGCGGCTCCCTCCTCCAGCAAGCCTACAACATCAAGATTCCCCTTGGCGAGCGTAAGATAGCCATCCCGATGGATGCAACCCTCAAGGCCTACATCGACTTCAGCCAGTTCTCAGAGAAGAACATCGAAAAGCATGGCAATAAGATCACCATTCTCCTCCCCGACCCAAAAGTGACGATGACCAGTTCCAAGATAGACCGTAAGAATGTGCGTCACTATGTCGCCTTGGCCCGTGCCAACTTCAGCGATGCCGAGATGGCTAATTACGAGCAACAGGGTCGTGCGGCGATCATCCAAAGCATTCCCGAATTGGGCATTATCGACATGGCCAAGGAGAATGCCGCCAGAGTGCTCGTGCCGATGATTGTGCAGTTGGGCTATCAAGAAGAGAACATCACCATCGCCTTCCGAAAGGAATTCAATGCGAACAGCATCATGAAACTATTAGAACACTAAACTATGAGCAAGAAAACCGACAAGACCTCCAACCTCGTCAAAATTTTGGCGCTGACAGCATTCATTCTTGTGTTTGTCTGGCTCGTATTCTTTGAAAAGAACAACACGATAGAGCTGGGTGTGGACGATCGTATTGGTGACACGCCAACCCAGATAGAAAGCATGAGAGCCATCGGGGAATGGGAATTCTTGAGTGTCAGTAATGAAGAACTGGTGGACACAGTACGCAAGGGTCTGCTCAGTGATGACCATCTGGTACGCATCTACTATGGCACACTCCGTCTGGGCATCAACATGCATCAAGCCCGTCCCCATTGGCTCACCGTCAGCGGTGATACCGCTACTGCCGTTCTGCCCAAGGTAGGACTCTTAGACAAGAACTTCATTGACGAGGCTCGAACAAAGTCATTTTATGAAAGTGGCTCGTGGCAGGAATCCGACAGAGAGGCGTTATACAAGAAGGCGTATCGCATGATGCTCCAACGCTGTATGACTCCTACGAACCTGAAGGCTGCTGAGGAGAATGCCGAAGCGCAATTCAGGAAAATGTTGCTTGCCCTTGGTTATAAGAATGTGATCATCAAATTTGAGCGGTAAGAGATATGGACAGACTTAACGACTTTTTAACGGAGCTCAGCAGTTTCCTATGGGGATGGCCCATGATTATATTACTATTAGGTACACATATTTATCTGACCATCATATTACGGTTTCCTCAACGGAAGATTTTTACAGCCATCAGACTATCCGTTAAACGTGATCCTGGTGCTACAGGCGATGTATCGCAGTTTGGTTCATTAGCCACGGCACTTGCTGCCACCATTGGAACCGGAAACATCATCGGCGTAGCTACAGCTATCGCACTAGGCGGTCCAGGAGCTGTACTCTGGTGTTGGTTGACAGGTGTATTCGGTATTGCCACAAAGTATGCCGAGGGACTGTTGGCCATCAAATACCGCGTAAAGACCGAGAGTGGTAAGATGCTGGGAGGCCCGATGTACGCCCTGGAAAGAGGACTTGGATGGAAATGGCTGGCGATACTCTTTGCGCTGTTCACAGCGTTGGCAGCCTTTGGCATAGGAAATACAGTACAGGCTAATGCCATCGCCACCGTAGCCCACGAATCGTATGGCATCTCCCCATACTTGTCTGGTATTTTTGTCTGTCTGCTAACAGGTTCTGTAGTCTTAGGCGGTGTCAAGAGTATTGCTCGTGTCTGTGGTATGCTTGTACCTTTTATGGCTGCTCTTTATGTTGCAGGTTGTTTTTACATTCTCATAGTCAATGCCGACTATCTGTGGCCGGCGCTGAAACTCATCTGTCATGCGGCCTTCAATCCTGAAGCTGCAGGTGGCGGTTTCGTGGGAGCGACCATCATGATGGCTGCACGTTTCGGTATTGCCAGGGGCCTTTTCTCAAACGAGAGCGGTATGGGTTCAGCCCCCATCGTGGCCGCCGCAGCCCAAACTCGGAATCCTGTGCGTCAGGCTCTGGTATCATCAAGTGGCACTTTTTGGGATACTGTCATTATCTGTGCGTTGACCGGACTGGTCATCGTCAGTAGTATCATTGCCTATCCGGACATCGACTTCTCCAATGGCGCTACACTCACGAAGGTAGCCTTCTCGAAGATACCTTATGTAGGAACTCCTCTGCTGACCTTTGGTCTGTTGACTTTCGCTTTCTCCACGATTCTCGGATGGTGTTATTATGGTGAGCGAGCTGTGGAATATCTAAAGGGAAAGAGATGGATGATTGTCTATAGAGTCCTGTATATTGCTGCCGTCTTTGTCGGAAGTGTGGCCAACCTCAGCATTGTCTGGAACTTTGCAGACTGTATGAATGCCTTCATGGCCATTCCCAACCTTTTGTCGTTACTATTCCTGAGCGGTATTCTCATCCATGAGACTCGGAAATATTTATGGCAGGACCGTCTTGACGCAGTCGACGACAGACAATAGGAGGCCATCGACCTTAAAACGGATATCATACTCAGCAAAAGGCATTCCATAGACTCTGTCCGGATCGTCCTGATAATGAGGACGAGGATCTAGGGCGAGAATCTTTTTCAGGGACAGCAGTTGCTCTGGCGAGAAATGTGACCCTATTGTCTCAGGGATGTCCACCTGTAGTTCCTGCCACTCCGAGTGATCGACGAAACCGCTACGCGCTTCAGGATGACTGTCAGCATAAGTCACATAAGGTTTGATGTCGTAGATTGGTGTGCCATCCATCAGGTCAGCTCCTTTAACATGTATCACTGGGCCTAACTGAGGGTCTTCCGCAATATGGTCTATCATCACACAAGAGAGTCCGAGATTGTTGGGGCGAAAAGGTGAACGTGTGGCAAAGACCCCCAGTCGTTTGTTTCCTCCCAGACGTGGTGGTCGTACCGTCAGACTCTTCTTCGCTTCGCTGTTTTCCGAGAATTCCCATATCAGCCACAAGTAGTCGAAAACATCCAGTCCTCTCACCGCTTCCATCCGTCGGTATTCAGGTTCAAAAACGATGTAACCAGACAATTCACTGACCAGACCACTCTGTCTTGGAATTCCGAACTTCGACTTCAAAGGAGAATGAAAAGAAGCAATTGCATGTATATCCATACTGCAAAGATACAATTTAGTGAACGAAAAAGCAAAAAAAAACCAAAATATTTTGATTTAAAGAAAAAAAAAGCTACCTTTGCAACATAAAACGTCATTTAACCATAAATGAGTAGAAGAGTAATTCTCATAATATGCATTGTCGCATGGTTTGGTATTGGAGCATCAGCAGAGAAAGCTGACTACAAGACCGATAAGACCTATTTAGAGTTGCGTGATTCCATGCACCATGCTTTCAATGATGCCGACAGCGCCCGTTTTTTTCCTGCCGTAAAGAATTTAGAAGACTATCTGCTGCAAAAGAACGACTTGCATGCCTACTACACCCAGCGGTGTAACGAAATTGTCTTCCAACTGAATCGGCAAAAGATCTACGAGGCCTATATCCTGGGGCGTGATCTTTCTATGGAACTACGCGAGAAGAAGTTGGACAAGGAGATGTACATGGCTTATAACATGTTGGGGCATCTGAACCGTTATTGCGGCAACAAGGCAGCAGCCAGGCGCAACTTCAAGTACGTCATCGAGCAGATGGAGAAATACGGCTACTATGAGAGTATGCCACCCATCTACATGAACCTCGTCAACGTCGAGATGGAAGAAAATCCCGAGTATGCCCGAGAGTTGTTGGAGAAAGCTCTGGAGATTTCCAAGAAGTACTCACCTGAACGCGTGTTCGACATCGAGACCCGCAAAACCCTCACCTACTTTAATAGTGGCGACATTGAAAAGTTCCTCGAAGGCTATGAGGCCTATCGCAAGGGTGTAGAAGAAGGTCAGTCATCTGTTCACGGCCGTTCAATAGAGGTTTATTATCTGGCTTGCACGGGCAAAATTGACGAAGCCATCGCACTGGCCAAGAAAGAATTGGGCAAAGATAGCTATAGTGCCATTACCATGATTTATGAGACAGCAGGACAATGGAAGGAGGCCTACGAGTCGCTTCGCAAGGAGACCGCAGAAAAAGACTCCGCGAATAATGTCGTCCTGATCAACAGCATGGCGGGTGTCCGCGAACAACTGACGTTGCATGATATAGAGCGGAAGGCGGCCCATAACCGGACCATCGTCTTCAGCATCGGAATCCTGCTGCTGGGCTTGCTCGTAGCAGCACTGTCGTATATCATTCTGTCACGCCGTCGCCACATGAAACAACTCAAGAAAGCCTATGACCATGCGCTGGAGTCAGACAGGATGAAGACGGCCTTCATTAAGAATGTCAGCCATGAGGTACGAACACCGCTAAACATTATCAGCGGTTTTGCACAGGTCATCTCCAATCCCGATCTGGCCTCAGGTATCGAAGACCGACAGAAGATTGCAGATATGATGCAGAAGAATGCCCGCATCATCACATCCTTGATTGATGAGATGCTGGAGCTTTCCAATAGTGAGACAGCAAAAGATGTGGTCAAAGAGGATCAAGTAGAATTGAACAAAGTACTCCGTGACCTGTTGCAGGAGAATAAAAACCTTGCCAGCAAAGAAACAGTCCTGCGCTTTGAGAGCTCGCTCAATGAGGACTATGTCATCACGACGAATAAGATGATGCTCAAGCGCATCGTCAGTTCGCTGGTAGACAACGCCATCAAGAACACCTCTAAGGGTGCCGTCACATTGAAAGTCGCTGCCGACAAAGAAAACCTCACGCTTATAGTGGAGGATACCGGCAAAGGCATTCCTGCAAACGAGGCAGAGCATATCTTTGAACGGTTCTTTAAGATCGACTCCTTCAAGGAAGGTCTGGGTCTGGGACTTCCACTCTGCCGTTCTATGACTGAACGTCTGGGAGGCACCGTCAGACTTGACACCGAATACAAGACGGGAGCCCGATTCATCGTCACATTACCCCTATAACATAATGAAAAAGCATTTATTTACTTTGCTGCTTGGCTGCATGACAGCCATCAGTTGCACAGCTGCTCAGAAAGTGGATGAGTTCACCACCAAGAGCGGTAAGAAAGTCACCATTACCTGTATCAAACACGCCAGCATAGAGATCAACTATGACGGTGTAGAGATCGAGGTCGACCCCGTAGGTCTAGGTGCGAAGCCAGAGACGGACTATTCGAAGTTTCCCAAGGCCAACATCATCCTCATTACCCACGAGCATCGCGACCACTTCGAGCGCGAGGCTATCACCCTGCTGCGGACGCCAGCCACCACGACCTATTCGAACCTGGCTGTCTACAACATGTTCCGCAACAGTCTGGTGCTGAACAATGGTGACAGCGTGACCTATCGTGATGACATCACGCTCAAGGCTGTTCCTGCCTACAACTATACGGAGGGTCATACGCAGTTCCATCCCAAAGGTCGTGACAACGGTTACATCCTGACGCTCGACGGTCTGCGGATCTATATTGCCGGCGATACGGAGGACATCCCTGAGATGGCAGAGGTGAAGGATATCGACATTGCCTTCCTGCCTTGTAACCAGCCCTACACGATGACCATCGACCAGTTGGTGAATGCGACGAAGATCATCAAGCCAAAGGTGCTCTTCCCCTATCACTACTCTAACACGCCAGTCAATCAGGCGGTGTTGAAACTGGCAGGAAGCGGTATCGACATCAGGGTCCGCGATTATCAATAATCAGTGATGAGAAAGGTTCTGCTGAGTCTTCTCTTATGCTATAGCCTTTCATGGGTCCAGGCACAGACAACCCATGAAAGGTTTATTGTTGAACCCATCAGCGATGCGGTCTTTCAGCGTATCAACGGGAAGTCTTTTAAAGAGAATCCCACCATCCGACGCAGCGACCTGCGGCTGTTGCGACTGCAGCATTACGATGGCGAGGGTATCGTCCGCGAAGGGGAAATCATCTGTAACAAGTCCATCGCACAGGACCTCAAGGAGATCTTCGAGGAACTGTTCCGCCAGAAGTACCGCATCGAACGTATCCGTCTCATTGATGAATACGGCGCTGACGATGAACAGTCGATGCGAGCTAATAACACCTACTGTTTCTGTTACCGTAAAGTCGCTGGTTCCAACAAACTCTCGAAGCACGCCCAGGGATTGGCCATTGACATCAACCCCCTGTATAATCCCTGCGTAAAGACGGGGAAAGACGGCAGACGCATCGTCCAGCCTGCGACGGCAGGGAAATACACGAATCGCAAGAAGACCTTCCCCTATAAGATTGACCGCAACGATCTATGTTACAGGCTTTTCATCCAACACGGCTTCACATGGGGCGGCAACTGGCGAAGCCTGAAAGACTACCAGCACTTCGAGAAATAGAGACTTTTATTGTTCTATCTGCTGGATTGCAGTATCGCCGGGCTTGAACAACAGACCACTACATTTCTTGGCATCGGCTTTGTAGGCTTTCAGTTCTATCTTGTTCCAGTCTATCTGATCTGTACGTTGTGCCAGAGGCGCATGAGGAATCAGAGAGCCGTCCTTTACCAAGATGACAGCAGGAATCTTGCCTGCCTTGATGGTCTGATAGCCACCTTCATACACCTTACCCGTCTGGTAGTCAATCCATTTGCCCTTCGGCAGATAGACGTCACGGCCGTTGCCGCTCTCCATCAGCGGAGCTACGAGCATCTGACTGCCGAACATATATTCATCCTCCACGAGCCAGGCGCCCTTGTCTTGCGGAAACTCTACGAACAAGGCCCGCACCATCGGCAGTCCGCGTTCTGAGCAGTCCTTCGCCTGAGCATAGACGTAAGGCATCAACTTGTATTTCATCTCAGCACACTCGCGGAAGGCCTCAGTGAACGACTCAGAGATAAGCCAAGGCTCTGTAGGAGGTGCACCATGGGCTCGCGTATGGCTCGAAAGGAATCCAAAGGGCAGCCAGCGACGATAGATATCCTCGGGCGAGGCTGTCACGAAGCCACCCATATCATGACTCCAAAAAGAAAAACCGCTGAGTCCGAAGCTCAGGCCTCCACGCAGGTCGCCCAACATACCGATATTATTCGTAGCCGCATCACCGCCCCAATGCAGGGCGTAACGCTGGGAACCAGCCCAGGCACTTCGCGCCCAGATGATGCCCTCGCCAGGATGATTCTTCTCCACCACTTCCCAAAGGGCTTTGTTATAACGCAGCGGATAGAGGTTGTGCTCATAGAGTCCGCCCTTGCCGCTATGGTAGAAACCATTATAGGGCGCTGCCTCACCGAAGTCACACTTGATGGTCGAGACACCCTGCTTCATCAGACCCTCGATCTTCGACTGGTACCAACTGACGGTCTCAGGATTCGAGAAGTCGAGGATGGCATCCTCAACGGGCATACCACCAGTGGCATTCACCACATGCAGACCCTTTTCGATAATCTCAGGGAAGAAGCGGTTCTTGGGCGTGAAGTAAGGCAACTGCCACAGACAAGTATGGAAGCCGTCCTTCGACAGTTGCTTCAGCATGCCGACGGGATCCTTAAAACGGTCCTTCGCAAACTGATAGTCGCACTGCCAGTCTACGCCAAACCAACCCGTATCAAAGTGGATCACGTCTGAAGGAATCTTATGTGCCCTCAACTGACGGGCAATCTCAAGACCTTCCTCCTGCGAGAAATAAGTGATACGGCTCATCCACGTGCCAAAGCTCCACAACGGCAACATCGGACTCTTACCCGTGATGTCCGTATATTCGTTCAGAATGTCCTTGGGCTCACCGAAGAACACGAAGAAGTCCATCTGCTCGTCAGCCATAAACAAGCGCTGGGCTCCGATATAGCTTGCTCCGAAGTCGCAGGTCACAGGGGCCGACGTGTGCATAAAGATGCCGTAGCCACGATTCGAGAAGTAGAAGGGCACGGGCTTGTACTGTCCGTCGGTCTCAGGTCCCTGAGGGTCGGTGACGGAGAGATGCACCTTCTGCCCTACCTTGTTCAGCGATGTAAACGACTCTCCACAACCATAGATCCTTTCGCCTGGCGACAGCAGGAACACAGGATTGATGCTGCGCGAATTGTCGCTACCTCGTTTGATAAACGAGAACGGCAACAGCTTCACCTGCGTCGAATCGTTGTCAATGATATGGCGTGTCTGCGTCAGCACCTTTCCCTTGGCATCTCTCACCACAATCCTCCAAGGACACTTCTGGATCTCGATACTGCCATACTGCGATGAATATGTAATGGCCTTCTGCGAATCATGGGGACTGACCCCTGTGATAGAAGCGGAGCGAAGATCATGGGGTCTGTCCCCGTGATTCGCCTTAAAGGCCTCGCAAAACATCACGTCCTCCAGATCAGTATTTTTCGGCTCAATGGGTGTCGTCAACATCCTAACCCTCGCCGTCCTTGGCGTTATCCATTCTATCTTGATCTTCAGCGCTGGATCATTCTCATACGCTGCATCAGGAAAGTCCAGCATCTGCATCCGCACAGGCCAGTAGCCATTGAGGTTGAACGCCTGTCGCGGACTCAGCCTATACCGCTTCCACTGCACCAGACCCTCGCCCTTCTGGGCATCGAAGCTCACAAGACTGTCCGCGAAGAAATACGTATTCGACAGGTCATAGAAGTCCGTCGACATATCCTTTTGCATACACTGCAGGTACTGCACACCCGCATTCGTCTGAATCTGCGCACTTACCGCCATCGCACCCCAAAGCGCACACACGGCACAAAGCAATCTTTTCTTCATCATCAATAGTTTTTAAGTTCTTTGGTGCAAAGATACAAAATAATTCATAATTAATAATGCATAATGCATAATTTATCCGTGCAGTAGCAAATTTTTCACTATTCACTATTCACTTTTCACTTAAATTTCGTAACTTTGCCAGCGAAATTAAATTAATCAAAATATGAACATCACTCCGAAAGAAGGCATCACCGATGCCAGACAATTGGGCATGCCCAAGTACATTATCTTAGGTATCCAACATTTGTTTGCCATGTTCGGCGCCACAGTCCTGGTGCCCGTACTGACAGGACTCTCCGTGTCGTCTACCTTGCTGTTTGCAGGTATCGGCACATTGGTTTTTCATCTCGTCAGCAAGTTGCAGGTACCAGCCTTCCTCGGCTCGTCGTTTGCCTTTCTGGGAGGCTATATGTCCGTAAAGGCTTTGGGCGTAGAACAGGGCATGAGTGAGACGCTGGCCTTGGGCTATGCCTGCATGGGTGTGTTCTTCGCCGGACTCTGCTATTTCGTGATGGCAGGCCTCATCAAATCGTTCGGCTTGGAGAAGATTCTGCAATACTTCCCCCCGTTGGTCACAGGACCCATGATTATTGCCATCGGTCTGGTGCTCTCAGGCAGTGCCATCCAGAACTGCGCCACCAACTGGCTGCTGGCCCTTGTGGCTGTCATAACGGTCATCTCTACCAGTGTCTGGGGCAAGGGCATCATCAGGATTGTCCCCATCCTGTTGGGTGTGCTGGTCAGTTACACACTGGCCGCTGTATTGGGTGAAGTGGACTTTTCGGCATTAAACGATGCCGCGTGGATCGGCCTGCCTTTCAGCCGCGAGCAGACTGTACTGGCAGTCTTCGACAATATGGACTCCACCTTCCTCATCTCCACCATCATCGCCATCGTGCCGATAGCCATCGCTACCATCATGGAGCACATCGGTGATATGTGTGCCATCTCCTCCACCGTAGGCAAGGACTTCCTGAAAGAGCCAGGTCTGCACCGCACGCTGATGGGCGACGGCCTGGCCACTGCACTGGCTTCTCTCTTTGGTGCTCCTGCCAATACCACATACGGTGAGAACACTGGTGTGCTCAACCTCACCAAGGTCTTCGACCCTGCCGTCATCCGTCTGGCAGCTTGCTTCGCCATTCTGTTGTCGTTCTGTCCTAAGTTCGCCTGTCTCATCGGTCTGATACCCGCAGCCACCATCGGAGGCGTGAGTCTGATTCTCTACGGCATGATCTCTGCCGTCGGTGTACGCAATCTGGTGGAAGACAGCGTCGACCTCAACTCCTCGCGCAATGTGTTTGTGGCAGCCTCTATTTTGGTGATTGCCATTGGTGTGAAATATGGTGCTGAGGATAATGTGAGCGTTGGACCCATCCATTTCTCCGGTCTGGCCCTCGCTGCCCTTGTGGGTGTCCTGCTCAATGCCATCATGCCAGGCAAACTGGGCATGAAGGTCAAGAGCATGCACGGCAAAGACAAGAAATAATTATTGACTGACTGTGAACTCTATCCACGTGGGCTCTAAGGTGGGCGACTTGGCGGTGATGGAGCCGTTGCCTGTTACCACGACCATACACTTGCCGTGGAAGGCATGTCGCTGGGGAGAAGTGAAGCGCTCCATAGAGGTCTGACAGCCATTGTCTGTGCCCAGGATACGGCCATCACCTTCGCCGATGAAATAAATCAGATCGTCAGCCCAAGGACAGAGGTTACCGTCCTTATCAACCACCTCAGCGGTGATAAACGTGGTGTTCTTGCCCTGATAGTCCTTCGAGAGACGGATCTTCGCAGGAGGACCGGCAGTACGGATGGTCTGCTCGCAGACGACCTTGCCGTCCTTGCGGGAGACGGCCTTCACCTCACCAGGATCGAAGGTCACGCGCCAGCCGACGTGATACTCCGTGCATAGGCCTTGTTTCCAGCCCTCGGCCGTATGTTCCGTCTTCTTGCGCACACCTTGGCTCTTACCGTTGATAAAGAGCTCCACTTCATCAGCGCCACTATAGTAGCACCACATGTCGATATAGTCGCCCGCTACCCAGTTCCAGTGGGGGAAGAGGTGCAGCACGGGCTTGTCGGTCCACTCGCTCTGATACATATAATAGGTATCCTTGGGGAAGCCCGCGAGATCGATGATTCCGAAGTAACTCGAACGTGCAGGGAAACCGTAGGGCGTAGGCTCTCCGATATAGTCGAAGCCTGTCCAGATATACTGTCCGCCCACGAAGTCGTTATGCTTCACCACATCCCACGTCTCCTCGTGCGTACTCGACCACGAGGCATGCATGTTATCGTAGGCCGAACACATGAAACTGGGATCGGTATAGGGCAACCACCACTGCTTCGGAGCCTTGTAGACCGTATCCGAAGGCATCCTGTAGAAGCCGCGCGTCTGCAAGGCCGAGACACTCTCAGAGAAGATAAAGGGCTTGTCAGGGAAGTTCTTAGGTACATCCTTCACCCACTCATGATGATAGTTGAAGCCTATCAGATCGATGGCCCCGCTCTTGAAGAGATGATTATTCGGTGAGGGCTCGTTACATCCAGCCGTGATAGGACGCGAGGTATCATAGCGTTTCACGATGTCAGCCAGATGTATCGTCAACAGAGAATTAGGACTCAGCTCACCGTCCTTGGCCAATGTCGAAGCATCGCGGGCCGCATTCAGCAGGAGATTGGCCTGCTCAAGCGTGAGTTCGTCGGAATCAGTACTCGACCACTGTTCGAGCACCTCATTGCCTATCGACCACATGAGGATACAAGGGTGATTGCGATCGCGAAGGATGAGGTCCGTGAGATCGCGCTCATGCCACTCATCGAAGAAACGGGCATAGTCGTTCTGGGTCTTCTTGCGTCGCCACATATCGAAACTCTCATCCATCACGATGAGTCCCATCGTGTCGCACATATTCAGCAACTCTGGCGCAGGGGGATTGTGCGAACTGCGGATAGAGTTCACACCCATCGCCTTGAGCTTGGTGAGTTTACGATGTAGGGCGTCCTCGTTAAGCGCTGCTCCCAGACAGCCGAAGTCATGGTGCTCGCAGACGCCGTTCAGCTTCAGGTTTTTGCCATTGAGCCAGAAGCCCGTCTTCGCATCGAACTTAAAATCGCGGAAGCCCGTAATAGTCTCGTAGATGTCGATGACCTTGCCGCCCTGAATCACTTCCGTGCGTACCTTATATATATTTGGTGTCTCGCACGACCACAGCATCGGTTTAGAGACATTGATGACAGATTTCAGGCCGCTAGATTTGCCAACAACCTTGCCGTTTGGATCAACCAATGTATTTCTCACAATAGGGACTGTCCCTTTTGTGAGATTTTCGAGTGAAACCTCGATGGCGAGGCGACCTTTGCCCTTTGCGACGCTGCTGTTGGCATAGACGCCCCAATGAGCCACATGGATGGGAGCTGTCTTGGTGAGCCAGACGTGGCGATAGATGCCACAGCCAGAGTACCAACGGGAGTTGGGCTGGTCAGAGTTGTCCACACGAACAGCCACCACATTCTCACCCTCCTTCACATACGGCGTGATGTCGTACTCGAAGCTCGAATAGCCATAGGGACGATAGCCCACCTTCTGGCCATTGATGTAGACGGTAGAGTTCATATAGACACCATCGAACTCGAGGAAGAACTTCGTCTCTTTCATATTTGTTTCGCAATCTCCCAGATTAAAGTGCTTGCGATACCAACCTATGCCGCCAGGCAGTGCTCCCCCACCCGCTCCACTGGGATTGCCAGCATAGAAGTCGCCCTCTATGGCCCAGTCGTGAGGCACATCGAGACGACGCCATGAAGCATCGTTGTAATTCACTTCCGCCATCTGGACAGAGTCGGCCAGAACAAAAAGCCAGTCAGCGTCAAAATTCTGACGCTGACGGGCTTGTATCGTTGTCAGTCCACAAAGGACACAGACGAGACAAATGATTCTTTTCATAAATTCACGCTAACAGCTTTTCCATTATATTCAACCATCTTACCAGCAGGATTGTCGAGGTTGAGAGGTTTCTGTGCATCTTTGGTCATCAGCACGACATTGAAACGGCGGTTCTTCAGCATACCTGGGAACTGACCCTTGCGCGCACCAATGCTAACGGTCTTCGTAGTGTCATCGTAAGTAATGTCGATGGTGGAGTACTTGCCCTTCTCGTAGTTGTAGTTGGTGCCTTCATCCTCGTAGAGCTGGAAGGCGCCGTTTTTGCCAGCGTAGATATAGAGGTTTATCAGCTCAGCAGGCTTCTCATCGCTCCACTCCATCTCAGGACCAAAGGGAATGATCGCTCCCTCGCGCACGAAGACAGGAATCTGCTCGTATGGTGCATCAACAATCAAGCGCTGACCACCTTCAGTATATTCGCCTGTATAGAGGTTATACCAACCACACTGCTCAGGGAAGTAGACACTACGATTACGAGCCTTGTAGTAGCCTACAGGACAAGCCATCAGCGCAGGACCGAGCATCCACTGGTTGCCAATGTTCTCAACTTCTTTGTCGCCATTGAAGTCCATGACTAACGGGCGCATCAGGGTGTAATCCTGGAAGTGAGCCCAACCTGCCAGTGAATAGAGGTACGGCATGAGACGATAGCGCAACTTATCGTAGTAAACGAAGGACTTGTAGGCAGGATGCTCATCGGGAGCAATGTTCCAAATCTCACGCAAGGGCCACTGACCATGCGAGCGGAACAGAGGGATAAAGGTGCCAAACTGGTTCCAACGGGTCTGCAGTTCGCGCCATTCCTTCAAATCCTCGTTCTCCTGACCTGTACGGTCAAAGAGCTGTTGGGCAGCCACATAACGGTTCTCCACACAGAATCCACCCTGGTCCATACCCCAGAAAGGAAGACCAGAAATGGAATAGTTGAGACCAGCTGTCATCTGGGCGCGCATATCTTCCCAACGGGTACCAATATCGCCACTCCAGGTAGCAGTAGAGTAACGCTGTTCGCCAGCGAAGCCACTACGAGTGAGCAAAAATACACGTGGCTCATCCTTCTTGCCCTTCCATACCGAACGCTGACCATTGTAGATGGCATCGGCATTGACGGTGCTATAGGCATTAAAATATTCTGTTGATGTGCCTAAGGCAGTTGGGCCAGAGAGGGCCTTACGGTACCACATAGGGGTACAGTCGCGAACATTTGGCTCTGAGGCATCCATCCACCAGGCGTCGACGGTTGAATATTGACCATTGACCATTGACCATTGACCATTCTTGCTCAGGCCGGTGTAGAGGGCGTCGTCCATCTGACGCCAGAACATTTTGCGGGCATCTGGGTCATAGGCATCATAGAAACCATTGGTATAACCAGGACCTACCCAGTCGTGGATATCGTCGGTGGGCGACTGGATATACATCCAACCCTTGGCATCGAGTTCCTTGTAGTTGTCGGTATTGCAATAGAACTTGGGCCAGACGGAGATCATGAAACGACCATGCATCTGGTGAACCTTATCGAGCATCTGCTGAGGATTGGGATAGCGCGAGGCCTCGAACTGGTGCGAGCCCCACTGGTCCTCAGGCCAGTAGTTCCAGTCCTGTACGATATTGTCGATAGGGATATGACGCTTGCGGAACTCCGCCAGCGTACCCTCGATTTCATCCTGCGTCTTGTAACGCTCACGACTCTGCCAGAAACCAAGCACCCACTTAGGATAGAGGCTGGCTTTACCCGTCAAGGTACGATAGCCGGAGATGACTTCGTCGAGGTTAGAGCCAGCGATGAAGTAATAGTCCATATCCTTAGCCATCTCGCTCCAGACACTAAGTTGTTCGCGTTCTGTCTTATTGCGAGGCTCTGACACACGCAGACCACAATAAGCCTCACCACCATCAGGACGCCACTCGATACGTAACTGCACACGCTTGCCCTTCTGCAACTCGGTTGAGAACTTATAGGTATTGGGATTCCATGCCGTACGCCAGCGCTCAGGCACAACCTCCTGACCGTCGATATATACCTTTACATAACCTGAATAGTAAAGAATGAACTGATATAGTTGGCCATTGACCATTGAACATTGACCATTGACCATTGAACATTGACCATTAGGTTCGATGAAGCCTTCGTAGGTGACGGTGGCGCCCATGAGGTTGAAGCCTTTGGGGAAGTTCTTGATGCCGCCATTGTCCGTCTTCAAAGCGATAGCGGATTTCTCGGGCGTACCATATTCATAATAGATCGAATCCTCGTCACGAACCAGCTTCTTGCCATGGGCATCCACGTAGGTACCTGTAAGATGTCCCTCTTTACCAGTACGATCGTAGAGTTTGAAAGCACGGTTCAGCTGCAGGTAATCGTTGGGATTACCAAAGCGACAATAGCTATACGAATCCCACAGCAGTCCGTAGTTCTTGTTAGAGAGTACAAAGGGAATGCTTACCTTAGTATTATACTGGAACAAATCCTCGTTCTTGCCCTTCATGTTAAACTCCTCGCTCTGGTGTTGACCTAGACCGTAGAAAGCCTCATCATCAGGGCTGTCGAACTTCATCTGCCAGGAGAGACCATGCTTCTGTTCCTCAGGAACGGTATAGCCTGTCTTCATACCCAGTTCGCGCTCAGGCACTGTAAAGTCCCAGAATTGCTTACCATCCTTAGCCTCCTTCAGCAACTGATTGCCTGCAGCATCGAAGAACGTCACCTCGCCAGTGGCCTTTGAGACCACAGCCTTTACGTTCTTAGCCTTTACCACCACATTTTCACCTTCTTCGCTTACGCTGTAGCTACCCTTGGCAGGCGCCACCTGCGGAACAATCATCAGCGAAGCCGGTTTGTCGGGTAACATCTCCTTCGACGTTGCCCTGACACGGATGATCTTATCGTTCATCACTTCGAGTCGGATGACCTTAGCCTGACCCCCGTCAGGACGAATGGTCACACTGTTACCGTTGGTCTGCACTGAGGCCGCCATTGCAGAAGTCGCCATCAGAAGTGCAGACACCATGATTCCAAATTGTCGCATTACCTTATTTTTTATTAAGTTCTTTATTCGTCATCGTCCATGAAGACAGCCTCCTCCACCTCCACATCGGCAGAAGGCAGTGTGATAGACATCAGCGTACCACCGCCCGGATTGTCGTCGCCAGTGATCGTGCCACCATGTGCCGTGATGATATCCTTGACGATATAGAGATTCACGCCATCGTCCTCATCCATGAGGTGGTCGAACATGTGAGGTTTCGCCTCATCAGGTACACCGATGCCATTGTCAGAGATATTGATCTGCACCTTATCGTCCTTCTTGTCGACAAAGATCTTGATGCGGCATTCAGACGGCGAGAACTGCACTGAATTGCCGAGCAAATTGTCGAGAGCACGTTCCATCTGCACCTTGTCGAAGGCCACATCCGCCTCGTTGACCAAGGGGAAGAAGGTAATACGTACATTCTTACCCTCCGGCGCCTTGAAACTGTCACATTTTGCCTTGATGAAGGCCACGATGTCCGATGTCTGCAGCGACAGTTGGAGGTCGTTCTGCGGTTCCTCCTTGAAGATGACCACATGCTCACCGTTCTCGATGATATCCCGCTGTACCGGTTCCTTGTCCGTCTTCTCCGTCGAGGCCGTCATTTCTGTCTGTTCCTGCAGCATTTGTTTGCGCATGTTACTCATCCACTGTCTCTTCTCTGCCTCCCGACGCAACTGTTCCAGTTCCATCTTCTCGTTCTGTTGCTTCAGGAACCGTCTGCGCCACCACCAGGCAATACCGGCAATTGCGAGCATATACAAGAGGATCATCCAGCGCGTTCGCCAAAGCGGTGGTCGGATGGTAATCTCCAACGTACTCTCCTCCTCGCCCAGTGTACCATCGCCCTTGAGGATGCGTACACGGAGCAAATAAGTCCCTGCACGCAAGGAGTTATACGTGATGTTCGGGTTGGATTCCGAGGTCTTCACCCAGTTCTCGTTAAAGCCCTCCAGTCTGTAGGCAAAGCGTTTGATATTATTCACCGACACCTCATTGGTCGCCAGTTGGATGGTGAACTGGTCATTGAACTTCAGCGAGAGTTCGCGACATTCGTCTAGTGCCTCATCAAGGATGACACGACCGTTGAACTTCTTGCCCACCGCCACATCCTGGTCGAAGATCTGGAGTCCCGCGAATACCGGATGTTCCTTGCTCCTGGAGTGTTGCAGCTGAGAGGGATTGATGATGTCGAGTCCACCCTGTCCACCGACGAGCACCTTTCCATCACGTGTGAGCCAGGTGCTTCGCTGGTTGTAAGTCGCCTTCTGCAGACCGTCGCGGCTGCTGTAGCTTCGGATTAAGAATTGCCATGAGCCATCGTCCTGCGGTTGCGGTGTGATACGCGACACGCCGTGGTCCGTCACCACCCAGACATTATGTTTCAGGTCCTCGATGATCGAGTTGACACCCGACCCGAAGAGACCATCCGTCATATCGATGAGTTTCTGGAACTTCGTCTTCTGGTCATAGACGATGATGCCGATGTTCGAGCCGTGCCAGATCAGTCCACGGCTATCCTCAATGACGTAGTTGGTAGAACCGACATTCGAGGGCACATTCGGATCCTCCGGAATCACCTGGTTGATAAGTTTCCGGTTCACCGGGTTCACCAGTGAGTAGTAATAGCCCGTACCCACCATGAGCCATCCTTTCTTGTTCCAGGCTACGGAGTTGAGGTAGTCGCCCGGTACTTTCGTATTCTTCGTATTCCACGTGGTATACTTATTCGTTTTCGTATCCAACATCTGCAGTCCACCTCCGAGTGTACTGAACCAAAGTCGTCCCCATTTATCCTCCGTCAGCGCCCATACGCTGTTGTTGGCCAGTCCTCCCGGTGTCGCCTGTGTATTGACGATGGTAGCCTGTGCAGGATCCGACGCAGAAGGAAAGACATGCGTGAGACCACCGTTATACGATCCGAACCATATTGTCCCGTCACTGGCGGCCCATGAGCCCACAATGATATTGTTGACCAGTGCGCTGTTATCCGCCGTGAAGTGGTTGAGGACCTCCCCTGTCCTGGGGTTATAGATATAGATACCCGCATCGTTGGTACCTACCCAGTAATTGCCCCGTTTATCTTCACAGACCGTAGTGACATCGCCAATCTCCACGGACTTCAGACTCGAGAGACCCGGTACATACTGGTTGACACCGTTCTTATAAGAACCGATCCACATACTGCCGTCATTTGCCGGATAGATGACACGAAGCGTATTATCGCTGATAGACGTCTCATCATGTTTGTTATTCAGGAACTGCCTCCACTGTTTATTATTCAGGTCGACGACGACCAAACCGTTGTGATCGCAGACCAGCCAGAGCCAGTTGTTGTTGTCGATGACGAGGTTCCAGACCATGAGCGATCCTGGCAGACCTTCGATACCATGAGCGGCACAATACTCATTGACGTTGGTATACCAGCGGTCCTCCTTCTTGATATAGATATAAGTAAATCCCAGCACCTGACACCAGTAGTTCTGGTCCTTATCGATATAGAGACGGTACTCCTGGTCCTGCGGACTGCCATGTTCGCGCATCCACTTGTTGGTCCATTCCACCTCACCCGTATCGCCATTGAGACAGATCAGCTCACCGGTATTCGTTGCTACGATCAGTTTATCGCCCTCCTCGGCCAGTGTGGAGATGCCCGACGGCATATATTCCTTTTCACCATAGCCTACCTTGATCGTGGTGTATTTCTTCGTCTTGGGGTGATAGCAATAGATGGCCTTTTCATAGTCCTTGATCCAGATATTCTGTTTCGAGTCGATGTAGAGCCGTTCAATACTACACGAGATACCCAGTTTGGCCACCTCGCGTGCGGCATTGCGTTCAAAAGACTCCTTGACCGGATCGAAGACACAGTAGTTCATGCCCTGTCGCATCCAGAGTTTGCCGTCCGCACTCTCATAGATCTGGTCGGTGTAGTTATCACGCATGGTTGTCGTGTCACGTTTATTGGAATAGAACACCTTCACCCGGTAACCGTCATAGCGGTTCAGTCCGTAAGGTGTACCGATCCACACGTATCCTCGTGAATCCTTGTAGATACAGTTCACCTGTGAACTCGACAAGCCGTTCTGTGTATCCAGACGGCGGAACTTCATATCCGGAATCAGTGTCGTCTGTGCCCCCAGAGAGAGACAGACACTCCACATGAGAGATAATATCAACTTCTTCATACAGTTGGAGGTTTTTAATTCTTCGCTACAAAATTACACAAAAATCCCGACACAGACAAACTTTTCGCAAAAAAATACGCATATCAGGTAAAAAATTTGGTAATTTCGCAGAAAAGCCGTACATTTGCAGAGAATTTCCAAAAACCTGCCATATGGCTATCAATTTAACATCATAAAAACTATGCAACAAACAGAAACCGGTAGCCGCAGCTACCTGATTAGTATCGTGATGGTCGCCGTCCTGGGTGGCCTGTTGTTCGGTTATGACACCGCAGTAATCTCTGGAGCCGAGAAAGGTCTCCAGGCGTTTTTCATGGAAGCCAAGGACTTCGCCTATACCGATGGCTGGCACGGCTTCACCTCTGCCTCCGCCCTTATCGGTTGTATCATCGGTTCCGCCTTGTCAGGCTTCCTGGCCACAAACCTCGGTCGTAAGAAGTCACTGATCATCGCCGGTATCCTCTTCTTCATCTCTGCACTGGGTTCGATGGATCCGGAGTTCCTGTTCTTCGACTATGGTCAGCCCACCTACTCACTGCTCATCATGTTCAACTTCTACCGTGTCATCGGTGGTATCGGTGTCGGTCTGGCCTCGGCTATCTGTCCGATGTATATCGGTGAGGTGGCACCATCCAATATCCGTGGTATGCTCGTCAGCTGGAACCAGTTCGCCATTATCTTCGGTCAGCTGGTCGTTTACTTCGTGAACTTCTTCATCCTGGGTGACCACATCCAGCCGCTCGTGGAGGAGATGGGTAAGGGCATTGCTGCCATCACCCCAGCCGCCCAGTGGACCGTCACAACCGGTTGGCGTTATATGTTCGGTAGTGAGGCTGTTCCCGCAGGTCTCTTCGCACTGCTGATCTGCTTCGTGCCTGAGACTCCGCGTTACCTTGTCTCGATCGGTCAGGACCAGAAGGCCCTTGGCATCCTGTCGAAGATCAACGGTTCAAGCAAGGCTGCCCAGATCCTGCAGGACATCAAGGACACGATGGTGGTGAAGACCGAGAAGCTGCTGACCTACGGTGCCATGTGTATCTTCATCGGTATCATGCTCAGCGTGTTCCAGCAGGCTGTAGGTATCAATGCTGTGCTCTACTACGCTCCACGTATCTTCGGTGATATGGGTATGGACGACCCGATGATGCTGACCGTCTTCATGGGTATCATCAACATTACGTTCACGCTGGTGGCTGTGTTCACCGTCGAGAAGTGGGGCCGCAAGCCACTGCTCATCTCCGGTTCTTTAGGTATGGCTATCGGTGCCTTCGGTGTGGCAGTCACCTTTGGTAATGAGAGCCTTTCACTGATCACCGCTGCCTCACTGCTCATCTACTCAGCATCGTTCATGTTCTCATGGGGTCCCATCTGCTGGGTACTCATCGCTGAAATCTTCCCCAACACCATCCGTGGTGCTGCTGTGGCCATCGCCGTGGCCTTCCAGTGGATCTCGAACTTCATCGTGTCATCAACCTTCGTGCCGATGTTCAACATGCACCTCACCGAGGGTGATGACTTCGGTCACTGGTTCACCTACGGTCTCTACGGTATCATCTGCGTCATCGCAGCACTGTTCGTCTGGAAGCTCGTTCCCGAGACGAAGGGCAAGACGCTCGAGGATATGACCAAGCTCTGGAAAGAAAGAAACAAATAACAACAAGAAATCCCGCCGGTTGGCGGGATTTTTTTTATTTCTTGCGAGAAGAAGTGTCTCGGATGACCAGTTCCTGAGGCACTATCTTTTTATAGATCTTTGAATCGCCATTGATATTTTTCAGGAGCAGTTGACAAGCTGTCTCTCCCATGAGTTGAGACTGGTCGGCAATGAGCGACAAGCGTGGTGTGACATAGCCCGCATGCGGGTCATCGGTAAATCCTATGAGTGCCACATCCTCCGGGATCTGTAGTCCAGCCTCTTTGATGGCCGCGAAGGCCGCGAAGGTGATGATATCGTTGAAGGCCAATATGGCATCAGGCCGGTTTTCCATCTGCAACAGCTTTGTGACTGCCTCCATGCCCCATTGGTAGTCGATCTTCTCACAGACCACCAGTTCGCGCTCGATGGGAATATGGTTCTCCCGTAGTGCCTCCAGATAGCCATGTTTCCGCCGGCGGACCATATCGAGGTGGTTCGGTCCTCCGACGAATGCGATACGCCGACTCCCTGTATCGATCAGGTGTTGCGTAGCCTGTTGTGCTGCCTCATCCCCATTTGCCGTGACACTGGAGAACTTCTCCGACAGACACGTACGTCCGAAGAACACCAAAGGGATACCCATGTTTGAGATCTCCTCGAAATGCTTGTAGTCGGTGGTGTTTTGCGAGAGACAGGCGATGATACCCTCGACATGGAGGTTGATGAAGTTATCGATAGCCCTTACCTCAGCCTCACTGTCCTCGTGCGTGTTGGCACTGATGACCGAATAGCCCGCCCGTTGTGCTTCCGCCTCGATACCATCGAGGACCGCCGCATAATAATGCGTCACGAGATTAGGTACGACAACGCCTATGACATGCGGTGCCTCTTTCCGCAGACTCTGTGCGAAGGGGTTCGGACGATAGTTCATACGTTTCGCCAGATCCTTGACCTTTTCCTGCATTTCCTTTCCGATTTCCGGACTGTTGCGTAAGGCCCTGCTGACGGTAGCAATACTGACGCCCAACTCCCTGGCCAGGTCCTTCAGTGACGTTCTATGTTTATTAGTTGACATGGCAATTTTTGTATTCGGGGGCAAAGATACAAAAAAAGATTGAAAGGCGCAAACGTTTACGTATTTTTTTACGGTCAAAATGATACAAATCTCAAAAAAAATGCGTACCTTTGCAACGTCAAAATGAATGAGTAATGAATAGTTGATAATAAGTTAGTTAGAAAATGAGAACCAAGACTGTCGTGATGACACTCTTGGTTCTTTTGTTTTACAGGGCTTTCTAGAAGGTCATCCTGACCATGAACCGTACGCCATGCTTATGGGCGGTAGGCAGCTCGTTGTAGTTCAGGCGTCTCACATATTCCACATGAATCAGTTTGAAGATGTTATGCACACCGAGCGACAGTTCCCAGTAAGGTCGCTTGGGGTCAATGACATACGACCCCTCCGGGAAATACATCAACAGTGTGTTGCCGATATTATGATCCAGATACGGATTGTTCTTATCCGAGAGTTCTCCCCAGAGACAACGGACACTGATCCACTCACGCCATTTGAGTTTCCGGATGAGCGGGATGCGGTTGAGGAATTTGCCGTTGAAGTCCCAGTTGATCTGAGCCGAGAGGTAGCGGTCCATCGGGAACTCCATGTTGTTGATAGCCTCGAAAGTGTAGTCCTGGATGATATAGGAGAGGTTGGTTTGAGGCATGATGAGGAGTGGGTATGGTACTTTCTCCCACTCGATGCCGCCTTTGACGTAGAAGTCCATCTTGCCCCAGGACTTCAGCCAGAAGCGTTTGTAGATGGAGGCCTCGGTGAGGCTGTAGCTGTAGTCGCTACCCAGAAGCCCCTTGATACCGAGCGTCTGACTGACGGTGAGTACAGGCGCATCGAGGTTGATGGGTAGTCGACGCTGTTTGGTATTGATGAACGTCTCACCGGGAGCAAAACGAAGTTCAGCACGGAGTTCAGTCGTACGGAACTTACGGGAGGCAACAGGTGTCCAGTTGTCGTCGGGCTGAATCGTCTGACGGAAGGCACGCTCCGCGACTGGATGGCTCCAGTTGGTCCAGAGGTTTTTATCCGAAGATTCCGAGAGCGGGATGTAATAGAGATTTCCACAGGCTTCGTTCTCTTCAGTCTTGAAGGCGACGGTAGTCCGGAAACCCCAGTCCTCCTCACGTTCGAAAGTCAGCGACTGACGGTTATAGAAGAGCATCTTGTCCACCGTGGCCCATTTGAAGGCCGTGAACACATTATCCTTATCCGTATGCATGAACTTGTCGGAAGGCGACTCGATGTCGTAGGACGACGAGAAAGTCAGTGTACGCGTCGGGAACTCGCGGGGCAGGTACTCCTTCTTGTTGAACGACCAGATGAGGTCGCCCTTATAGTAATTCTTCTTTGATTCCCATCCGCGAGCAAGGTAGCCCCGGAAGAAGAAGTTCGAGTCGAGATTCGCTGTCGACTGGGCTGAGAAACGGGTACGCAGTCCATCGATGAAGTTACTGGTGATCATCGTATTCACCGGTCCGATGTCCACCTTACTCGGGTGTTCTTTCGAGCCTGTCTCCACGAAGTTCTCGATCAGTGCCTTGGCCGCGAAGATGATGTATTTGAAACCTTTCATCTGTTCGATGTGGTGGATGAAAGAGCTCATGGAACTCTCGCTCTTGGTGAGTTCCACCTGCCTGTACTGCGCCCAGAAGTCATCGCCCCGCATCATGGCATTCACATCCTTCACCTCCTTCTTCCTGCCCTTGAAGAGCTGGCGGGGCAGTTCGTCGAAGGCATGGTCGGTGATACGGGTGTTACGGATGACCACGAACTTATGCAGGAACTTGGCGAAGACGATCTCCGTAAACATATCATCGACGGTGAGTACCCATTCACCATTGGGCAGCTGTTTGAACTCCTGCGTGATCTGCATGTTCTCCACGAAGTTCACGTCACTCTTCTTAGGGATGGTCATCTCACAGCGTTTCACCTGCCAGCTGCTGTCGGCAAGGATATAGAGATCGCCACGGAAACCGAAGTCCTGTTGGTTGTTGGGCAGGAAATGCAGATGGAAGCACTTGTCATGATCCACCATCAACGTATCCTCGATGTAATACCGGTAGAATCCGATGGCATCCTTGCCGATGGGCGAGGTGAAAGGAAACTGGAGCATACGGATCTGGTCGTCATAGATATCGACATCCGTAAAGATATCCTTCATCACCGTGTTCAGGATTTCACCCGTCTGTACGAGGTCGTTGATACCCGTAGAGTTCATGCCTTTGATGATGACCTTCTCGTCATGAGGTTTCTTCCGGTAGACCTTCTGCGAGACCGTCTCATCGACAGATACGGGGAGAATCAGTTTGTTGTTATACGGACATGTCTCCACCTGATCGATGAGCCACTGTTTCTTTTTGTATTTCGGGTCCTCCATCATCTCCTGCGTGATCTCGTTGAGGGCCAGCGTCAGCTTCTGGTATTTGTTATACTGGTAGAAGTCATGGTTGTCGAGGTCGGTTTTCTTCTTGGCCTCGATGACCTTCTTCATCATCTCCACCGCAGGGTTGTTCTTCCGACTGTATCGTCCGCGTTTCGCTTTCACCGTCACCTCCTTCAGGACCGTATTATCTGCTTTCATGCGGACGGTATAATGGCCTTTCACGTTGTGGTTGATCATGACGATAGTCGACACATATCCCACGGCACTGAATGTCAGGGGCCATCCGTTATGGCGTTCAATGCGGAACCGTCCCTCGATATCTGAGGCCACACCCAGGTTATGTCCCTTATACTGTGCACTGGCAAAAGGAACCGGTTCTCCCGTCTGGGCATCCAGGATCTGACCCTCAATCAGATGCTGGGCGAGAGCAGTGAAGAGTGAAGAGTGAAGAGTGAAGAATAGCAATACAACCATTCTCATCATCCACGGGCTCCTATGGTATAAACGCGCTGTCATATCTCTTCTAAGCTTGTAATGACACGGTCGGGGATGGATTCGTCAACAGGGTCATCTGTCCAGCCTAGGCCCTTAAACCATATTGTCTGACATCCGGCCGTCTTTGCCGGGATGATATCCTTATCGATGGAGTCGCCCACCACCACTACTTCTTCGGGATGTAGTCCGAGAGCCTCCACCCCTAAGGTGAAGATGCGCGGGTCAGGCTTTCGGATGCCCACCACAGCCGACTCGATAATCGTCTGGAAGATACCGTCGAGATAGAATTCCTTCAGGACCGTAGCGATATTGCCATAGAAATTGCTGACGAGCACCAGGGGATAGCGGTCCTTCAGTTGGAGAAGGACGTTGCGACTGATCGCGGTTTCCCCGACAGTCTGCTCATAGAGATCAGCAGTCAGTGTCGGGAGGTGAGTCATGACACAGGAAGAGCCCACCCTACCCTGCAAGAACTCCAGCTGGAGACGGAGTTTGGTCTCCAGTGTCTGTCGGAAGGTAAAGTCTGGCTGGATGATGGGATTCTTGCCGAGGGTCCGTTCAGCGTGGACATAGGCCTCCCGGAAGTCGGTCTCAGAGACCGGCACGCCACCATGCTGGTAAGCCTGCCAGATGACCCTTCCCCAGTGGCAACCATGTGTATCGAGTGTGCCACCATAATCGAAGATATAACCTTTCGTCATTGGGCGATATATTTCCCATACATCGAGGCACAAAGTCTCTCGTGCGTGCGATGCATATACGCGTACATTATATTAAACACGGTAATCTCCAGGAGTGGATAGACCCAGGGACAGTTCAACAGACACGTGACGTAGACGGTGATCGCCCGGGTGTTGAACGTCAGGATGTTCGTGAACTTCATCAGCGGCAGACTGCCCGCACGGAACTCCTGTCGTAATGTCTGAGGCATCTCCTCAGCATTCGGCCAGGACGTTTTCACGGCCTTGAAGAATTTCTGGAACTCAGGCGTACGTCGTTCCTGACTCTTACAGTAGTTGGCATAATTAAAATAGAAGATACGGTCGAGCCATTTCGACTTTGGCAGGTCCTCGTAGATCTTTCGCTGCTGGGCGTAATTGTCGAGTTCACTGCCCTCCTTACCCAGAAGGAAGTAGAGGTGGATCTGCCGGTAGTAGTCCGCCAGCGAGCTCTGGTCCGCATGACAATGCAGTCCGGCGATGGCACAGAGCAAGAAGCCCCAGAGACCCCATGTCCAGTCCGTTCCCGGGATGTTCTGATGCCATAGTCTGAGAAGGATGGCCAGATAGATGGCGAAGAACCACAGATCCCCCGCGAAACCATCGAGCATCCTTCCGATGAGTGTCTTCTTCCCCGTAAGACGGGCCATCTGTCCGTCGGTAGAGTCGCAGAAGTTTGCAAACATCAGTAACAGGACGCCACAGACATTATGCCAGAGGTCGGTATAATAGAACATATAGCCAGCCCCTACGCCCAAGAAGATGGAGAGGATGGTGATGACGTTCGGATGGATATTGAACTTATTCCACAACAAGGCGAAAGCCAGTCCTATGGGACGCGTGAAGTGGACATCGAGCCACTCCTCCGTATCCGCAGACTTAAACGACACTTTTAATAATTCCTTAAATGTTGCCATATTTCACTATTCACTATTCACTATTAACTATTTTGACTACAACTTAGACAACTTGAACAACATTTTAGTCAGCACAGCTGACTCAGGTGACAGCTTGTCACGATTAAATGTTGTCTTTGTTGTCATAGTTGTCTATGTTGTCGTTTATTTTTTCTATTCACTATTCACTTTTCACTATTTTGACTACAACTTAGACAACTTGGACAACTAATTTTGTCAGCACAGCTGACTCAGGTGACAGCTTGTCACTGTTAACTGTTGTCTTAGTTGTCATAGTTGTCTATGTTGTCGTTTATTTTTTTTTTTCACTATTCACTTTTCACTCTTCACTTTTCACTAATCTTGCTATGGCCTCAGCAGCCTCCTCACGACAACGCGAGAAACTGGGCCAGTCGTTGAAATCGATAAAACAATACGAGCCATCGGCCCTGACGATACAGTCACCACCATACACCTCTACGCCCACAGCCTCAGCCAGACGGGCAGCATCATGTTGCATGGCACTGCTATCGAACGGATAATGATGCGCGGGACCGTTGTGACGTTCATCATCAAACTTCGTCAGTCCATCATCCGTCGGATAATAGTAACGGAAGAATCCGCCCTTGACGGCATAGAACTTCACGAGATCACCTTTGACATGGGCACTGACGACATAGTCGGTGATGCCTCTTTGCTTAAAGGTCTCGATGGCTGTCTCCAAGGCTTGTCGGTCTGCAGCATAGACCACATCCTCCTGAGACTGCGCTGCCGCATCACCTCGTTTCAGCCAGTAGCCATCCTGACCCTCACGGGGAGGCAGGGGGATAGACAGTCGTTCCATGATCTCTTGCAGACGACTGCGGGAACAGTTCTCTACGCCTTCAGGCCTATTGATGATGCGGACGTCTTTGAGGGTCTTGAGCCATTGGAGGGTTTCTGGAAGTCTAGCCATTGAGAGGATACACTGAGGACTGTCCTTTTGGATACACAGGGGACAGTCCCCCTGTGCTTCGCGAGCTTCACACAGAAGGGACAGTCCCCGTGTGTCCAGGCGGCTGGCGACAGCCTCGAGTATCGCCAAGTCCTTATCGACAGAATTTGGCGAAAACTCCACAGCCCGTTGTATCATCAGTACTCTCACCTCTCAACTATGAACTATGAACTCTTCTGCTTTCTGGATATCACTGGCATGATCGATGTCCAGGACCTTCGAGAACGGAAAAGCCTTTAGGAGCAGGCCATCATGGACGAGTGCCCTTTGGAAGTTACGCATCCTGCTCTCCCCCCGTTCGATGCACCGTTGGAGTGTCGTGAGACTCCGTGGTGTCAACCCATAGATGCCACCACTGATGTATCTCGGTGTCTCACAGACATCCAGGAACCCCGTGATACGAAGGTCATCGTCAGTCGCCACATAGAGTGGTTTCTCGTCATCGATATAGTCTGTCACACCCATCAGTCCGTCAGCCTGTTGTTGTCCCACCAGGGTCTGGAAGGTCTGCACGTAGTCCGTAAACTCCCTTTCACGAAAAATCGTGTCGACGGTTGTCAACACGAAAGGTTCATCGGCCAGCCAAGGGCTCAGTTCCCATAGACTATGCATGGAACTGGGCGTTGACTTGACGATGAACTTCAAGGGCAGCGATCCTGCCTGTTGTATCTGTTGCAGATGGTGCCTGACCTCCGTCATCTGTTCATTACAGATGACCACGATCTCTGTAGCATCCTGTTGTTGGAACACCCGGAAGAGCCGGTCAACCAACATCTCCCCGCCAATTTTCACCAATGGCTTTGGACTGCTGACGCCTTCCTGTTGAAGTCTCGACCCCTCTCCGGCTGCTATGATTGCATATTTCATTCCACTGTTAAATGATTGGTATCGATGTCGCCTGAGCCGGACTTCTGTTGGGCATATTTCCTGACATGTCCTTTCAGCGTGACATCGCCACTGCCTGTAAGGGTGGCCTGCACCTCTTGACAGCCTTCCATAAAATCGACGGAGATATCGCCTGAGCCCCTGAGGGTGATGTCCGTAGAGCGCACGTTGACCTGTTTCAGCTCTACATCACCGGAACCCACAAGAGACACCTCGGACGTTCTGGTCTCCAGACGGTCGATATCCAGATCTCCTGACCCCACCACTTCCATCACGCAATGGTCACAGATGAGGTCGCTGATCTCAATGTCACCCGATCCGCGGAGTGTAATCTCCATATTGTCGGTATCGATTCTCTGTTGACTGATAAAGTCACCCGAGCCATTGAGTTGAACGCCGATGAGGTCTGGGGAGGTGACATGCACTTCCAACTGGTCATTACCCATCATGTTGATGTTGACGATCCCGAACTTCCCTTTGTTGCGGATAATCAGCGTCTCGTCTTCTTTTTCCGTGACAATCTTATCCACCAGATCCTCCGGTCCTTTAACCTTGACGGAATAAGTGTCGCCCTGTTGGTAATAGACGGTAGGTGATCCAACGATCTCTACCCTCTCAAAACCCTTGATCTGACGCACCTGCGTCACCATAGGACTATCGGAGAAGACCTTGATTTCCGATTTACAGGAGATGGTCATCAAGGCCACGGTCAACAGCATCATGCTGTACATTGTCAGTTTCTTTGTTCTTTTCATTGCCATACCGTTTTAAATGTTTCTATCCGTTTGACGGAACAAAACACGGAATAGTTGCACCGGTCTATGATTTTTTTTCAGGTGATGGGTAGTCTGACCCAGAATGTGGAGCCCTCACCAACCTCCGACTCCACCCCGACAGTACCTCCCAGATGAGTGACGTGAGACTGTACGACCGAGAGTCCCAGACCCGTTCCCGGAATATATTCATCAACCTTCACGAAACGTTCGAAGATCCGCTTCTGGTCGTGTTGGGCAATACCCTTTCCAGTATCCCTCACCCAGAGCAGCAAGTGTTCGGGTTCGACATTATAACCAACCGTGATGGAGCCTTGTAACGTAAATTTCACCGCGTTCTCCACCAGTTTTTCCAGGACCTCCGTCAGCACGTCACGATCGGTATGGATCATCATCTGTTCCTGTTCGAACTCACACTTCATCTCCACATCTGTGGTCTCCTGGAATTTCGTCACCATCAGTAGCAGCAGCTCATGGATATCGACTGCAGAGATGGTCAGACTACGTGCACCAGCCTCAATCTCCGACATGCTGACCAGACCATTGATGATGCCCAGGAGCTTATGGTTGTTATTCTGGATCTCGGTGATGAGTTGTGTTCGGTCTTCTTCGCTCTGCACCACCGGCAGGAGGTCAGCGAAACCGATGATGGCATTCAACGGTGTACGGATCTCATGACCGATATTCGCCAGGAACGCTGTCTTCAGACGGTCACTCTCCTCAGCCCTGTTTCTCGCGAGGATCAGGTCGTTCTCCATCTCCTTCTGGTCATCGACACGCATCGAGGCACCCACAATCTTACTGGGCATACCATCCTCACGACGTTCTCCTACTGTGGCATAGCTCTCTTCCCAATACGACTTTCCCGGTTGGGTGGAGATGACCTGATACTGTTGATGGAACACGTCAGTATGTCCCGTACAGAGGTCGTCGAGGGCTCTCTGGATTCGTTTGCGGTCCTGGAAGACCAGATGTTGCACCCAGTCGTCAATATTGGTATTGGCATCGGGGGTATAAGTGCCAAGACTCTCACGGTAGTCATTGTCGAAAGACAGTGTACGCATCACGGGGTCGAGATGCCATGAGGCCAACTTCATGGCCTTCAGGATAAACTCGTACTCGACATGATTTTTCGAATGTTCCTCAATCTCCTGAATTTCTTTTTTCAGGCGTACGCCTTGTCTTTTCAGACGGTAGATCATATAACACAGCACCAAAAAGAATATGCCGCCCAATATCCAGAACAATTGGACGAACCCCATGAGGCTTGATATGGCTGCTGACGTTATTTCTGTCATAAACCCGATAATAGACGTGGCAAAATTAAGAAAAAAAATCCGAATAACATTAAATTGGTGCTTTTTTTTGTGTTTTATTTGTTTTTTTGCCCAACTTACATTACCTTTGCACACTGTAAACGGCAAAATAATGGAACAAAACTTTGAACTCATCGCCAAAACGTTCATGGGACTGGAACCTGTGCTGGCGAAAGAACTGACCCAATTAGGGGCAAATGACATACAAATAGGTAGACGAATGGTTTCGTTTACAGGTAACAAAGAGCTGATGTACCGTGCGAATTTCCAACTGCACACCGCCATCCGAATCTTAAAGCCCATCCGCCATTTCAAAGCCAAGAGTGCGGATGATGTCTACGAGGAAATCAAGAAAATAGACTGGACAGACTACTTGGGATCAGAGAAGACCTTTGCCGTCGATGCGGTGGTCTTCTCCGAGGAGTTCCGTCATTCCAAGTTCGTTTCATACAAGGTGAAGGATGCCATCGTGGACCAGTTCCGCGAGAAGACCGGCAAGCGTCCGAACATCTCCATCGCCAATCCAGACATCCGTCTGCATATCCATATCGCAGAAGACCAGTGTACGCTGTGTCTCGACTCCAGTGGAGAGTCGCTGCATCGCAGGGGCTACCGTCAGGAGAGTGTCGAGGCCCCGTTGAACGAGGTGTTGGCAGCAGGTATGATCCTGATGTCAGGTTGGCAGGGCGACACTGACTTCATCGACCCGATGTGTGGTTCCGGTACACTGCTCATTGAGGCCGCCCTGATTGCCAAGAACATGGCTCCGGGACTGTTTCGCAAGGAATATGCCTTTGAAAAGTGGCCGGACTTCGATGCAGACCTCTTCGACGAGATCTACAATGACGACAGTCAGGAACGGGAGTTCAAGTACCATCTCTATGGCTATGATATCGACATGAAGGCCGTGAACACGGCCCGTATGAATGTGAAGGCCGCAGGTCTCTCTGCTGACATCACCATCGAGCAACAGGACTTCAAGGACTTCACGCAACCCCAGAACAAGAGTATCATCATCACCAATCCCCCCTACGGAGAACGTATCTCCACCCCCGACCTCTTGGGAACCTATCGGATGATCGGTGAACGGTTGAAGCACCAGTTCAAGGGCAATGACGCCTGGATCCTCTCCTACCGTGAGGAGTGTTTCGAGCAGATTGGTCTGAAACCCAGCATCAAGATACCACTGTACAATGGGTCGTTGGAGTGTGAGTTCCGCAGATACCAGATGTTCGACGGTAAGCTGAAGGATTTCCGTCATGAGGGTGGTATCGTGAAGACCGACGAGGAGAAACGTCAGATGGCCCAGAAACACCGTTTCAAGAAAGAGCGGGAGTTCAAGCAGCGTCTCGAAGAGACCGAACAGAACGAAGAGGCCGACATCCGGAGTTTCACCTTCCATCGTCACGATCTGGAACAGAAAGACCGTAAGGACCGGACTTTCCGGAGAAACCGTGACGAGCGTGATGACCGTCGTGGAGGAAAGGGTGGAAAGAAGGAAAAAGGCGGACGTTTCGACCGTGGTGACAGGAAGACGGACAAAGCCGCAAGAAAGTTTGAGAAAAGCAAAAGGAGGTTTAACGATGAGGACGACAATTAAATACCTACTGTTTTCACTCTTCACTATTCACTGTTCACTTCTCACTTCCCCTGTGTCTGCACAAGAAAAATTCTTCACCCTCGAGGACCTGAATTTCGGTGGTACGAACTATCACAGCTTCCAGCCGAAGAACCTCTGGTTGACATGGTGGGGCGACCAGTTGATACAGACCGATGTGGAGGAGTGTTACACCATCGATGCCAAAACCGGTAAGAAGGAAAAGCTCTTCACCCTCGACGAGATCAACCAGTGGGCAGGCAGTGACGACGAGAGATATGTGCGTCACCTGATGAATGCCTCTTTCCCCTACCCTGACCAACCTCTCGTTCAGGTGGGTAACAGAAGGGCGGTGATCCTCGTGGACTTCAAACAGAAGAAGATCGTCTGGCAGGACAGTATCGCTGGACAGACGGCTAATGACTGGAACAGCGTCTCGAAGGCTACAGCATATGTGGAAGGAGATCAGCTCTTTGTGGTCGATGCCAACGAACAGAAGCACCAGCTCTCCACCGATGGCTCGCGTGAGATTGTCTATGGACAGAGTGTTCACCGTAATGAGTTTGGCATTGAAAAAGGCACGTTCTGGAGTCCTGACGGACAACGGCTGGCCTTCTACCGCATGGACCAGAGTATGGTGACCGACTATCCGCAGGTGGATATCTTCCCCCGCAGTGCCTCTTATGAGCCTGACAAATACCCGATGGCGGGGATGACCTCGCACAAGGTGACGGTAGGTGTCTATGACCTCCAGAGTGATAAGACCGTCTATCTGCAGGCAGGTGATCCTACCGACCGTTATTTCACGAATATCGCATGGAGTCCGGACAGCAAGACCATCTATATGTTCGAACTGAACCGTGGTCAGAACGATTGTCGCCTGGTATCGTATGATGCGGCTTCTGGCGCTAAGATCGCTGTAATCGGTTCACCGCTTGCTACCGGAGGGACGCAAGAACTCTATCGCGAGACCTCGGACAAATACGTAGAACCCCTCCATCCCATCCAGTTCCTGCCGTGGGATGAGACCAAGTTCATCATGCAGAGTCAGAAGGACGGGTATAACCACCTCTATCTGTTTGACAAGAGTGGTAAGGAACTCAGACAGATCACCAAGGGTCCGTGGGTGGTGATGGATGTGCTGGGCTTCAACAAAAAACAGAAGACCATCATCATCAAGGCCAATAAGGAACACCCCCTGCATCACCGGTTGTATAGTGTCAACATGAAGGGAGAGATCCGACAACTGGAGACGGTAGATGGGGTACACAGTGGTGTGTTATCACCCTCAGGCAACTACCTCATCGACAGGTTCTCGACACCTACCAGACCCCGTGTCATCGATGTCGTGGATCTGACGAAGAAGAATCCTGTTCATACGAATCTGCTCGAAGCTGAAGACCCCTGGACAGGTTACGAGCAACCCATCTTCGAGTGTGGCAGTATCAAGGCGGCTGATGGCGTCACAGACCTCTATTACAGGATGGTGAAACCCTATAACTTCGATCCGCAGAAGAAATACCCCACAGTGGTCTATGTCTATGGTGGTCCTCACGCCAACAATGTGCAGGCCTCCTGGCACTGGGCTTCCCGTCCCTGGGAGACCTATATGTCACAGAAGGGCTATATCGTCTTTATCCTCGACAATCGCGGTAGTCAGTATCGTGGACGTGACTTTGAACAAGCCACCTTCCACCAACTGGGACAGATCGAGATGCAGGATCAGATGAAGGGTGTGGAGTATCTGAAGAGTCTGCCCTATGTCGATATGAACCGACTGGGTGTTCACGGCTGGAGCTTTGGCGGATTTATGACCATCTCACTGATGACCAACTATCCCGACGTCTTCAAGGTCGGTGTGGCGGGAGGACCGGTCATCGACTGGAAATGGTACGAGGTGATGTATGGCGAGCGTTATATGGGAACACCGGAAAACAATCCCGAGGGCTATGCCAAGAGCAGCCTCATCGACAAGGCCAAGAACCTGAAAGGCAAGTTGCAGATTATCACAGGTTACAACGACAACACCGTGGTGCCTCAGCATTGTCTCTCGTTCCTCGATGCCTGTATCAAGGCTGGTACGCAACCGGATTTCTTTGCCTATCCTGGTGAGGAGCATAATATGCGTGGTCATGCCTCAGTGCATCTGCATGAACGCATCACGCAGTACTTCGACGATTACCTCAAGATAAAATAATAAACGACAACATAGACAACTATGACAACAAAGACAACATTTAAAAGTGACAAGCTGTCACCTGAGTCAGCTATGCTGACTAAAAAAGTTGTCCAAGTTGTCTAAGTTGTAGTCAAAAATAAGTTGTAGTCAAAAAATAGAAATGTTCTAAAATATGAAATTATTGTTGTTAGGAAGTGGCGGACGTGAGCACGCCCTGGCTTGGAAAATTGCTCAGAGCAGCAAGTGTGAGAAACTCTATATCGCCCCAGGCAATGCTGGCACCAGCAACTGTGGCGAGAATGTGGCCATGAAGGCCGATGACTTCGAAGCCATCAAGGCATTCGTGGTCGAGAAGGGTGTCAATATGGTCGTAGTAGGTCCTGAGGATCCTCTGGTAAAGGGCATCTACGATGAGTTGAAGGCTGATGCCCGCACGAAGGATATCCCTGTGATTGGTCCCTCGAAGGCAGGAGCCGTTCTCGAAGGCTCGAAAGACTTCGCCAAGGGTTTTATGCAGCGCCACAACATCCCCACAGCCCAATACCAGACCTTCGATGGCGAACATCTGGAGGAGGGTCTGAAGTTCCTTGAAACCCTCGAAGCCCCCTACGTTCTCAAGGCCGATGGCCTTTGTGCGGGTAAGGGTGTTCTCATCCTCCCCACCCTCGAGGAGGCCAAGAAGGAGTTGAAGGAGATGCTGAGCGGTATGTTCGGTAATGCCTCCAGTCGTGTGGTCATCGAGGAGTTTATGAGTGGCATCGAGTGTTCGGTCTTCGTCCTGACTGACGGCCAGCACTATAAGATCCTCCCTGAGGCCAAGGACTACAAACGCATCGGTGAGCACGACACCGGTCTGAATACCGGTGGTATGGGTTCTGTGACGCCTGTGCCCTTTGCCACGAAGGAATGGATGCAGAAGGTAGAGGACCGCATCATCCGTCCTACGGTAGAGGGTCTCGCTGCTGAAGGCATTGACTATAAAGGTTTTATTTTCTTTGGTCTCATCAACCGTACCAATACACCAAACAGGGAGCCAGAGCCCTACGTCATTGAATACAACTGTCGTATGGGTGACCCCGAGACCGAGAGTGTGATGCTCCGTCTGAAGAGCGACATCGTAGACCTCTTCGAGGGTGTGGCTGAAGGTAATCTTGACCAACGTCCCATCGAGTTTGATCCGCGTGCTGCTGTCTGTGTGATGCTGGTCTCTGGCGGTTATCCCCAGGCCTACAAGAAGGGCTATCCTATCACAGGCCTGCCAATTGTCAATTCTCAATTGTCAATTGTCAATTCTGACACCATCGTGTTCCACAGTGGTACAGCCCTGAAGGATGGTGAGGTCGTCACTGCCGGTGGTCGTGTCATCGCTGTGAGCAGCTATGGCAAGGACAAGGCCGAGGCCCTCCAAAAATCTTTCGAGGAGGCTCAGAAGATTCAATTCACCGACAAATATTTCCGTCGTGACATAGGCGCAGATCTCTAAATGGCGGTCAAAAGGATTCAGAACAGGGTCGCTGAGAGTCGTTTGATCTTGCCGGTAACGGCGCTCTTAGGTGGCGTGCTGTGGTTGTTGTGCGGACTGATCCAACATGGATGGTGGATCCAGTTCGTATGTTATGGGTTATCCACCTTCATCATGATGGAGCTCAACCGCAGCCATGCCCTGATCCGTATCTACAGTCGGTCGGTGGCCGTGTCATTTATTGTCCTGACCGGTGTCACCTGTTACCTGTTTCCCTCCTTAGAGGCCGGCATCACGATGTTATGTCTGACGGCCAGTCTGTTGACGCTCTACAAGACGTTCCAGGACAAAGCGGCGGTAGGCTGGGCCTTTTACACCTTCCTGCTCCTCGGACTGATCACCCTGATGAAGGTCCATGCCTTCTGGCTGGTACCGGTCTACTGGCTGGTCATGGCGTTCTGTCTCGGTTCTCTGGGGTGGCGGACATTCCTGGGGTCTCTCCTCGGACTGATACTGCCTTACTTCTATCTGGCAGCCATCGTCTTTTACCGTTTTAAAGGCGATTTCAAGCCCTTTACAGACCATTTCCTGCCCCTCACCGACTTTCAGTTCCCCTATCATTATACGCAGATTCCGCTCCAGCATATCCTGACGTATGCGTTTCTGTTGATACTCTCCCTGACGGGTATCATCCATTTCCTGCGCACAAGCTATAACGACCGTTTACGCATCCGACTGTTCTATTACAGTTTTATGCTCATCGTCCTGACGATGTTCGTCCTTATCGCCTTACAGCCTCAGCATTTTGAACTGTTCGTGCAGATGGCCATCATCATGACGAGTCCGCTGATAGCGCATTTCATCGCCCTGACACATACCCGCATCACCAACATCGCCTTCCTGGTCATCGTCATTACGGCCGTGGCACTGATTGGTTTTCACGTATGGATTTCATCATTCACTTCCTGACCCAGTACGGCTATTGGGGTATGTTACTGGCCGCCTTCCTGGCAGGCAGTTTCTTTCCGTTCTCCAGTGAGGCGGTGATGGTGGGACTGATGGCCACAGGCCTGGACCCCTGGCTGCTGATGGTCTATGGCACCATCGGCAACGTGTTGGGCAGTGTGGTCAACTACGGTGTGGGGCGTCTCGGTAAGATGGAATGGATCGAGAAGTACCTGCATGTCAAGAAAGAGGGCCTCGACAAAGCGCAACGCTTCATGGCCGGCCGAGGGGCGTGGATGGGATTCTTTGCTTTCCTGCCGGTTCTGGGCAGTGCCATCACCATCGCCTTAGGTCTGATGCGCGCCAATATCGTCATCACGTTCATCGCCATCACCCTGGGCAAGATTTTCCGTTACATCATCCTCATCTATGGCGCCGGACTGTTTATGTAAGTTAATTTCTGTCCAGCGGTAGCAAATTCTTCACTATTCACTTTTCACTCTTCACTTTTTTTTGTACCTTTGTGCCCAAATTGAATTTTAACGTTAAAAATATTCTCTTAGATGAAACAATTTAGATTGGTGGACAATGTCCTGGGCTGGCTGGCGTTTTTCATTGCCGCCTTTGTCTATTGCTCCACAATTGAACCGACAGCTTCGTTCTGGGACTGTCCGGAATTTATTACGACAGGTTACAAACTGGAAATCGGACACCCCCCTGGGGCACCGTTCTTCATGCTGACGGCGAATCTGTTCTCACAGTTCACCAGTGACCCCACACAGGTAGCGAAGATGGTCAACATGATGAGTGCCCTGCTCTCAGCCACGTGTATACTCTTCCTCTTCTGGAGTATCACACACCTGGTCAGACGACTCCTCATCGACAAATGGGAGGACATGACCTTGGCGAAGCTCATCACCATCGAGGCCTCAGGACTCGTAGGTGCCCTCATCTATACCTTCAGCGATACCTTCTGGTTCTCAGCGGTCGAGGGTGAGGTATATGCTTATTCCTCGGCTTTCACCGCCGTGGTATTCTGGCTCATCCTGAAATGGGATGACCATGCCGATGAACCTCATAGCGACCGTTGGCTGGTGCTGATCATGTACATGACCGGTCTGTCTATCGGTGTTCACCTGCTGAACCTGCTCTGTGTGCCGGCTATCGTCCTGGTATATTACTACCGCCGGTTCCCCGATGCCAACCTCAAAGGCTCACTCATCGCCTTGGCGGTATCGGTCGTGATCCTGGCAGCTGTGCTCTATGGCGTCGTACCAGGTATCATCACCGTAGGCGGCTGGTTCGAGCTGTTCTTTGTCAACACCCTTGGCATGCCGTTCAACACGGGTGAGATCATCTATATCATCCTCTTGGTGGCCTGTGTCATCTGGGCGGTCTACGAGACCCAGACCCAGCGTCACAGCATCACCGTACAGAACATCGCCTTCCTGCTCTCAGTGGGTATGTTGGGCATCCCGTTCTATGGTTGGGGCTGGTCGGCCTTCATCATTGGCCTCGTGGTCCTGGCCATCCTGTGGTTCGTCCTGAACTTCAAGAAGGAGAAGGAGCTGCTGATCACGGCCCGTATCAAGAACACGGCCCTGCTCTGTATGCTGATGCTGATGATCGGTTACTCGACATACGCTCTGATTGTCATCCGTTCTTCTGCCAATCCTCCGATGGACCAGAACTCGCCAGAGGATATCTTTACCTTGGGCGACTACCTCGGACGTGACCAGTATGGTAACCGTCCCCTTTTCTATGGTCAGGCGTACACCTCTCAGGTGGCCCTGGAGGTGGAGGGTGGCTACTGCAAACCGGTGATGACAAAGGGAAAACCGGTCTACCAGCGTAAGGAGAAGGCCTCTGCCGATGAGAAAGACTCCTACTTCGTAGTCCGTACGAAGGATGAATACAAATACGCCCAGAACATGCTCTTCCCACGTATGTATGATGCCGCTCATGCGGCTGCCTATGAGTCGTGGATGGGTGGTGTCGACGGCAGTGAGGTGCCTTACGACCGTTGTGGTGAACCTATGACCGTCAAAGTGCCTTCACAGTTTGAAAATATCCGGTTCTTCCTCTCCTACCAGTGTAACTTCATGTACTGGCGTTACTTCATGTGGAACTTCGCCGGTCGTCAGAACGACATCCAGGGCAATGGTGAACTGGAACATGGCAACTGGCTCACAGGTATCCCGTTCATCGATAATGCCCGCTTAGGCGACCAGTCATTGCTGCCCGATGAGTTGAAGGAGAACAAGGGCCATAATGTCTTCTACTGCATGCCACTGATCCTCGGTCTGTTGGGTCTCTTCTGGCAGGCGTGGTATACGCGTAAGCGCAAGGTGGGTGAAAAGACCATCGATGACCCCATTGGCATCCGCCAGTTCTGGGTGGTCTTCTTCCTCTTCTTCATGACGGGTCTCGCCATTGTCATCTACCTCAACCAGACCCCGATGCAGCCCCGTGAACGTGACTATGCCTATGCCGGTTCGTTCTATGCCTTCGCCATCTGGTGCGGTATGGGCGTTGCGGCTATTATCCATTGGATTAGTGAAATGTGTAAAGTGAATAGTGAAAAATTTGCTACCGCCATTGCTGCTGTCGTTGGTGTTGTAGGTCTGATTGTTCCTATTCAGATGGCCTCTCAGACCTGGGACGATCACGACCGCTCTGACCGTTACTGCTGTCGTGACTTCGGACAGAACTACCTGATGACCCTTCAGGAGAAAGGCAACCCGATCATCTTCACCAACGGTGATAACGACACCTTCCCCCTCTGGTATAACCAGGATACGGAGAGTTTCCGCACGGATGCCCGTGTCTGCAACCTCTCTTACCTCCAGACCGACTGGTACATCGACCAGATGCGTCGTCCGGCATATGACTCGCCTTCTGTGCCTATCACCTGGAGTCGTCTGGAATACTGTGCCGGTACGAATGAGTATGTACAGATCGATCCGTCGCTGAAGCAACAGGTCATTGAACTCTATAAGACACAGCCGATGGAGGCTGCCAGTCAGTTTGGTGCTGAGCCCTTCGAACTGAAGAATATCCTCAAGTACTGGGTACGTACCAAGAACAAGGAACTCCATGTCATCCCCACCGACACCGTCTATGTCACCATCGACAAGGAGGCGGTCCGTCAGAGTGGCATGCTCATGGCCTGTGACTCCATCCCCGACAAGATGGTCATCTCCCTCAAGGGTAAGAGTGCGCTCTACAAGGGCGACCTGATGATCCTCGAGATGATTGCACAGTGCAACTGGGCCCGCCCGATCTATGTGGCTACGACCGTTGGTTCCGAGAACTACATGAACCTGGGTGAGCACTTCGTTCAGGAGGGTCTGGCCAACCGTATCACGCCCTTCCGCACATTCTATACGGACGACCGTGGTAATCTCATCCCGATGGAGGGAGCCAAGCAGTTTGATACCGAGAAGACCTTCGATAACATCATGAACAAATATAAGTTCGGTGGCATCAACAAACCCGGTATCTATCTCGATGAGACCGTGATGCGCATGTGTTACACCCACCGCAGACTGATGTCCAACCTGGCCATGACCCTTGTCGAGGAAGGTAAGACGGAGAAGGCGAAGGCGGTGCTCGACAAGTGCGAGAAGGAGATTCCCGATTTCAATGTGCCGCACGACTTCCAGGGTGGTTCTCTCGATCTGGCCAGAGCCTATCACGAGACCAAGCAGGACAAGAAGTGCGAACAGCTCATCAACAAGCTCTGGACCAAGTCCATGCAGTATCTGAAGTGGTACTGTTCACTCGAGGGCAGCCGTTTCGAGAACTCCAAGCACGACTGCATGATCCAGGTCTATATCCTCGGACAACTGCTCCAGTTGCAGGATGAGATCGACCATAAGAAGGGAGAGAAACTGGATAACGAGTTGGCTCCGATGCTTCAACTCTACCAGGCTAAAGGTGGTTCACTGAATGATTATTGAACAACCCGCCATCTACCTCCGCTGGCTTTACCCTAAGGCCTATTGGAGGATGGACCGTCATGAGAAGGCCGTCTATCTGACCTTCGATGACGGTCCCATCCCGGAGGCGACACCTTTCATCCTTGATGTCCTGAAGGACTTTGGGGTGAAGGCGACCTTCTTTATGGTGGGTGACAATGTCCGGAAATACCCGGAACTCTTTGAACGCATCAAGACCGAGGGGCATCAGGTGGGCAACCATACGCATAACCACATCGGTGGTCTGCGACACAGCATCCGCGAATACAGCTATAATGTCGAGAAGGCGAATGCCTATATCCACAGTCATTATGTGCGCCCGCCTCATGGTTGGATGCGGATGGCACAGTATGCGTGGCTCAGCAGGAAATACAAGGTGGTGATGTGGGACCTCGTGACCCGTGACTACTCCAAATGGCTCACGGCCGAGGATGTGGTGGCGAATATTAAGAAGTACGCGCGTAACGGTTCGATCATCACGTTCCATGACTCGCTGAAAAGTATCGACAAACTCCGTACAGCCTTACCCGAATCCATACAATGGCTCCGTGACCAAGGCTACGCCTTCAAAATCTTCCCCTAAAATTTCATATTTTGACTACAACATAGACAACTATGACAACATTTAACAGTGACAAACTGTCACTTGAGTCAGCTGTGCTGACTAAAAAAAGTTGTCCAAGTTGTCTAAGTTGTCGTTTATTTTTTACTTTTCACTCTTCACTTTTCACTATTTCCGGCGTAGTTGACTTTCACCGCGTAGGCTTTCTGCAATTCCCGCTTCACATCAGCAATCAGCCCCATAGGCGTCTTCTTATCAGCCTTCAGACTGATGGTCAGACGTTCCTGGTTTTCCGGTGAAAGCCCTTGACGCACTTGGTTGATATAAGGCACGATCCCCTGCAACGTCACGAGTTCATTGTCGATCTGAATGCCACCCTCACCGAGATACAGGTTGATCACAGCGCTTTTCTGGTTCATCTTCTTCACCTCAGTACCCGCTGGCACCTCATATTTCACCTTCAAATCGACATCGCGCATATGGGTGACAATCATAAAGAAGAACAGCACCGTGAAGATTAAATCAGGCATCGAGGCGAGATTCAATCCAGGCAGGTCATGCGACGTTCTTCTTATCATCGGACGAATTTTCACTTTGAACATATTTATTGACGACAACTTAGACAACTTGGACAACATAGACCGCTCGACCTCTGGTCGCTCGCAAGGCGAGAACTTTTTTGTCGCAAGCGACAATTGGAATATATGTTGTCTTAGTTGTCATTGTTGTCTTAGTTGTCGTTATTATTTTCATTGTCGTTATTATTTTCATTGTCGTTAATTATTCTTCGGTAAACTCTCACTGATGCGCAAGGGATAGAAATGATCGATGTCTTCCCGTTCCTCTGCCTCACACTTCGCATAGGGCTTCCCACAGAGCTTTCTGGCCCTTTGGTCGCGTAAGGTACCATAGGCCTTCACCACAGCATTCTGAACGTGGAAATAGGCTTCATAGGTGGTCTCCCGACTGCTCTCGATGGCGATGACATGCTCCAGGCGGTCACCTTCGATCCGTTGCATCAACAACTCGGGCAACTGCTCGAGACTGACGAGGGTTCCATCGAGTGACAACTGGTTCTTTGCATCCAGTGCAACGGTCATCACGTGTTCTTTATTGATGTCCAGGGGTTGTTCTTTCTCGTCGGGCAGAGGAGGCAGCTGTCGCAAAAGGCCCTTGTCCGTGTCCATCGAAGATGTCACGAGGAAGAAGATCAACAGCATGAACGAGATGTCAGCAGTTGATGTGGTGTTCAGTTCCTGAAACGGCTCACGATGACGCCTGCGAAACATCCTAATATCAGTATAACGGAAGTATAAATAAACATATCAGTCATCTTCAACCAGAACTTGCTGGCGAAGACCTGACCATTGGTCATGAGAGGTTCTGACGAGCCGAGGAGATAGGTTGCGGCGAGACAGAGGACAAAGACACCGGCAGTGGTCCAGGCGATACGGGTCTGGGGCACGCCGTTGATGACTTCATCATCCTTGGTCCTCAGCCTGACGGTCTTCCAGACGGACAGTCCGGTCACCACCAGAGCCACTGCCACAGCCGCATACATCAGCCACAGCATCACCTCCGCCATATATGTCCCCAATATCCCAGACATTAAACTTTTCTTTTTTATTGACTACAACTTAGACAACATAGACCGCTCGACCTCTGGTCGCTCGCAAGGCGAGAACTTTTTCTTGTCGCAAGCGACAACCATTATACTTGTTGTCTTAGTTGTCATAGTTGTCGTTTATTTCTACTATTCACTTTTCACTTTGAATCGCTGGATGCAATCCAGCAATTCAATCGCGCTCTCCTCCATATCCCCTGTCAACTTCTCAATCTTCGACAGGATATAGCTATAGAACAACTGCAGGATCAGGGCCACCACGATACCAAAGATGGTCGTGATCAGTGCCACCTTCATACCCTGGGCCACAATCGTAGGACCGATATCTCCGGCCACCTGAATCCGGTCGAAGGCCATCACCATACCGATCACAGTTCCTAAGAATCCCAGTGAGGGAGCCATGGCGATAAACAGCTTGATCCACGAACAACCCTTCTCCAGGTTGGCGGCCTGCAGACCGCCGTAATTCGTGATGCTGCGCTCAATGGCGTCCATGGGCTGGTCGATATGCAACAACCCGTAATAACACACACTCGCCACAGGACCACGGGTCTTCCGACAGAGGTCTTTAGCGCCTTCCACATCTTTGGCCTCCAGTTTCTGACGGATATCCTCGGTCAACTTCCTGGCCTTGATCTCCGACATCATCAGATAGAGGATACGCTCCACACAAAAGGCCAGTCCCAGCACCAGGGCCAGGGCCACCAGTGACATAAACCAGACGTTGCCGTCGATAAACTTCGTCTTCAGCTGTTTGTGGAACCCGCCCTTCTCCGTCACCTCTTCTCCTGCAGCGGCCAAGGCTTCATCATCCACGACAGAGGTCACGATGCTGTCCTCTGCTGCAGAAGCCGTGGAGTCCATCACCACTGTCAGGGAGTCTTTCGCCACTGCCTGTGCGTCTTTCGCCGGTCCTTGGGCAGGTCCTTGGGCAGACACGCCCAGAGATACCATCAGACAGCCTATAAAAAATATTTTACTTATCCAGTTTCTCATATACCGAGTTATTACTCTTATACTCCGGCACGATCTCCTTCATCTTCGCCACCGTCGCCATATCGTCATACTTCTTCGAGATCTCGATCAACTCGTCGATATCCTTGCTCACCTTGTCGTAGTCATACTCACGGACCTCCGCAATACGGATCTTCTCATGGAACGTAGGCTTCGTGCCTTCGAGTTCGTTGAGCACCTCTTCATAGAGTTTCTCGCCAGGACGCAAACCCGTGAACTTCACCTCTACATTCTTGGCACCGCTCAGCTTAATCATCCTATTGGCCAGGTCAACGATCTTCACCGGCTTACCCATGTCGAACACGAAAATCTCGCCGCCATTACCCTTGGTACCTGCCTCCAGCACCAGCTTACAGGCCTCAGGAATCAGCATGAAGAAACGCACGATACGCTCGTCAGTGACTGTCACAGGACCACCGTTCTTAATCTGCTCGCGGAACAAAGGAATCACCGATCCATTCGAGCCCAGCACATTACCAAAACGCGTGGTCACAAACTGCGTCCTGGCAGTGGGACCACCCATCTGCGAAACCGTGATAAAGCTCTCCTTATTGCCCAGTATCGATAGATGCTCAACCATCTTCTTCTCCTTGATGGCCTGGTCCAGACTCTGCACATAAATCTCACAGATACGCTTCGAACAGCCCATCACGTTCGTGGGGTTCACAGCCTTATCCGTCGATACCATCACAAACTTCTTCACACCATATTTCACAGAGAAGTCGGCGATGACCTTCGTACCCCAGATATTGTTCAACACAGCCTCCGAGGGGTTGTCCTCCATCATCGGCACATGCTTGTAGGCAGCGGCATGGAACACGTAGTCGGGCCTGAACGTCCGGAAGATCTCCTCCATCCTGTGCTGACGACTGATACTGGTCACAATCACCTCGGCAGGCACGTTCGGGAAGTCCTTGGCCATCATCAGTCGGATATCGTGCTGCGGGGTCTCGGCCTGGTCGATCAGCATCATCTTCGCAGGACGGAACTTGGCAATCTGTCTCACCATCTCACTACCGATAGAACCGGCACTACCCGTGATCAGCACCTTCTGACCCTTGATCAGTTCCTCCACCGACTTCAGGTCCACGCGGATCTCCTGTCTGGGCAGCAATTCTTCCACACTCACCTCGCGCAAATGCAGTGATCCGAAGTCCACAGGGGTGTCATTCTCAATATCCATCTCCTTGGCACTCTGGGCCATATACACCTTCGCACCGGCACCGATGATGATATCCTGAATCTCCTGATTGTTTCGGAATTCATTCACCCGATAGGGCGCCACCAACACACCCTCGATATCGTTCTGTTTGATGATCTCAGCCAGATTGTCACGCACCGAATACACTCGCTCACCCATAATCTGCTGGTGCTTCGTGTTCTTATGATGCGTGATAAATCCTTTGACGACAAATCGCCGAGGTCTCTGACTCATGACATTCTTAGCCAGACCGACACCGCCCTGCATGGCACCGTAAATCAGCACCCTGACGGCACGCGTATTCGAGAAGGCCACATCGTATAGCGTCTTCACAAACACACGCAAAGCCCACATCAGCAACGTGGAAATGATATATATCAGGAAGATACTCGTCGTATTGAAATGCACGAAATAGGCCCTCGGCAGGAAGTCCATACCATACTGCGCCAACAACACAATACCCAGATTCACCAGATTACCATACACCACGCGCATCAGGTCCACGAAACTCGAGTAGCGCATAAAACCTGAATAGGTATGGAACAGTCTGAAGCCAGGGATACTCAACAACGAGAAACAGATCATCGTTGCCAGCACTTGCAGCGTATTTTCGTAAAGGGTGTCAGTCTTGTTGAAGATCCAGTATACCATGAATCCGCTGAACGTCACAATGCCGCAGTCAATCAGAAAGATACACCAGTACGGCAGCGAGTTCTTGGTGAAATACCAGTTCAATATCTTGTCAAATGGATTTCTCATAAACCATATCTTGCTCTAAAACGCTGCAAAGGTACGAATAAGTAAGCAAATCACAAAATAAATTCACGATAATTTTTATTTTTCCCGCAAAAAAGCAAAATAAAACGGAATAAAAAAGTTAACATAAGACCTTTCTTGCAATCATACATTTTCATTAATCTTCAATCTTTTTTACATTAATATTGGTAAGATTTTTTACAGCACAATTTGGTTTTGTCAAATATTTACGATGTTTGTGTTTTGTGATAATAATTTATAAAATGGAGTTATATCGCTGAGTATCAACAATTATGTAATAGTGTTTTTAGAAAACATTTTTGTTTGAAATGTAAAATATTTAAAAGTCGTTAATGATATACAAAATGTTACAAATAATTTGGTGCTTTGAAAAATATTTCATACATTTGCAGTCCATCCGTTGATTGTTTTATCAGGATCACATACCGAGACCATTAATGTTAACCTGATACTATATACAAAAAAGAGAGGCGTCTCTTTCCCCACTAACAGAGGGGAGCGAACCTGTGTTCAGGCCCGCTCCCCTTCTTATTTTCCAGCAAAGACATCAGTTCACCCGAAGCGTTTCACCGCCGCATAATAGGTATCGAGACTGCCGATATCAAACCGTCCAGCTGACATTGGCCAGGCATGCATGGTCGTATGCTCCACCATATAGTGTGCCAAGTTGCCTGGAGCATCCTTGCCGCAACCATTCTCCACAGCATGTCTGATCAAGTCCAGATCCTTCTTCAGATAAATATAGAATGGCGGCACGGCCCAATGGCTCTTCGGCACCTGAGGCTTCTCCTCCATACCGAGCACACGGTTATTGGCATCGAGTTCGACGACACCAGTGCGCTGCAGTTTCTCTATGCTCGGCTCCTCATGACACATGATACAACTCGTCCCCTTCTCTTTCGCAAAGTCCACAAACTCCTGAAAACTGAAGAACAACAAATTATCCGCCGCCACCACCATTATATCATCATCAATGTTCAGTTTATCAATGGCGAAGAGTAAGTCGCAGACGGCTCCTAATCTCGTCTCGTTCGTCTCCGTCCCGTCATCCACCACGATAAATCTATCACTGGGGCCAGGCCCCGGTGATAGGTTTGGCTGGAACCTATCAGTGGGGCCTGGCCCCAGCGATAGGTTTTCCACCCATTTCTCGAAGATTGGCGCGAACTTGTGATTCGTCACAATAATGTGTTGGTCTATCTCCGGAATCCGGTCAATATCCTCAATCATCCGGTCCAGAATACTCTTCTCACCGATTTTCAGGAGGGGTTTAGGAAAGTTCTTCGTCAACTCCCCCAGCCTCGTGGCATAACCTGCTGCAATAACGATATTCTTCATATTCCTACAATTTTGGTGGCGAAGTTACGAAATTTAAGTGAAAAGTGAATAGAAAATAGTGAAAAATTTGCTACCACACGGATAAATTATGCATTATGCATGATTAATTATGAATTATTTTGTACCTTTGCACCATCCGATTGATGATCATTACAGCAAATTCAAAGTTATGCAGTATCATATTTTCTCACCCTATCGCGTTTGCCCACTTGGAGCACATGTCGACCATCAGCATGGTCTGGTCACAGGTTTCGCTATCGACAAAGGTGTCGACCTCTGGTTCGATATCAACGACCAATCCCACGTTCATCTGGAAAGTAAGACCTTCGAGGGTGTTGTCGATTTTGATCTCGATGCACCTACACAAGTCAAGGAGCGCCACTGGGGCGACTATGCCCGAGGCGCCAAATATGCCCTCCGCAAACGTTTCGAGCTGAAACGCGGCATCACGGGTGTCATCCAGGGTTCTCTCCCCGTAGGAGGCCTCAGTTCTTCAGCAGCCGTACTGATCGCCTACGTGATGGCTTTTGCCAAAGCGAATGACATCACCCTCCAACCCTTCGAAGTGGTCAAAATCGCTTCCGAGGCAGAGCGCGAATACATCGGTCTCAGCAATGGCCTCCTCGACCAGGCCTGTATCGCACTGGGCAAGAAGGATGGTCTGCTCTTCCTCGATTGCGACTCCAACGACTGGCGCATCATCAAACGCCATCCTGATATGCCCGATTTCGAAATTGGCATCTTCTTCAGCGGATTAACGCGCTCGCTGGTCAACTCCGATTACAACCTGCGCGTCTACGAGTGCAAGACAGCCGCCTGGAATATGCTGGCCTATACCGAACAGCCCCTGAAAACCTTCGATAAGACTTTTTTGCGCGATATTCCCAAGGCTACCTTCGAGAAGACGCGCATCGCCATGCCAGCACGTTTTGCCCGTCGCGCAGAGCATTTTTATTCTGAATACCGTCGTGTGCGTCAGGGTGTCACGGCCTGGGAGACGGGTAATCTGAAACTCTTTGGAAAACTCAGCTTCGACTCATGCGAGAGCTCCATCCATAATTACGAGTGTGGTTCCCCCGAGCTCATCGCCATCTACGACATCATGCGCTCCCTCCCCGGAGTCTATGGCGGACGCTTCTCCGGTGCCGGCTTCAAAGGCGCCTGCATCGCCCTGGTCGATCCGGCCCATAAGGATGAGATCCAGAGGGTGCTAACGGAAAAATATCTGGAGCAGTTCCCCGAGTATGAAAAGACGTTCCAAGTCTACTGGGTCCGCCCCGACAACGGTGCCCGATTCATCGATTAAAATAGTAACATTATGCAACATATAGATTTAAACAACAAGACCATCTTGGTCACTGGTGCCGCTGGCTTCATCGGCTCCAACCTCGTCAAGCGCCTACTCAACGATTTCTCAGGCATCACCGTTGTCGGCATCGACAACATGAATGACTACTATGACGTAAGTCTAAAAGAGTCCCGTCTCAAAGAGCTGCAAAACCTATCACTGGGGCCAGGCCCGGGTGATAGGTTTTGGACTTTTGTCAAGGGCGATATTGCCGACAAGCCCACGATCGACAGGCTGTTTGAGCAATACAAGTTCGACGTCGTTGTCAACCTCGCTGCCCAGGCCGGTGTGCGCTATAGCATCACCAACCCCGATGCGTATATACAGAGCAACCTCATCGGGTTCTATAACATCCTTGAAGCCTGCCGCCATTCCAACGAAATTGTCAATTCTCAATTGTCAACTGTCAATTATAAGGGTGTCCAGCATTTGATCTACGCCTCAAGCTCAAGCGTCTATGGCGGCAATAAGAAGGTGCCTTTCTCGACGGACGACCGCGTAGACAATCCTGTATCGCTTTACGCTGCGACAAAGAAGTCCAACGAGCTCATGGCCCACTGCTATTCCAAGCTCTACGATATTCCCTCTACTGGCCTGCGCTTCTTCACCGTCTATGGTCCTGCAGGCCGTCCAGACATGGCCTATTTCGGTTTCACCAACAAACTCTTAAAGGGCGAAACCATCCAAATCTACAACTACGGCAACTGTCGCCGCGACTTCACCTATGTCGATGACATTGTCGAGGGAATCGTCCGCGTGATGCAGGGCGCCCCCGAGCGCAAAAAGGGCGACGATGGACTCCCCATCCCACCCTATGCCGTCTATAACATCGGTGGTGGCCAACCCGAAAACCTCCTCGACTTTGTCACCATCCTCCAGGAGGAACTCGTCCGTGCAGGCGTCCTCCCGCAGGACTTCGATTTCGAGGCCCACAAACAACTGGTTCCCATGCAACCCGGTGATGTCCCCACCACCTATGCCGATGCCACTGCCCTCGAACGTGACTACGGTTTCACCCCCAAGATCACACTTAGAGAGGGACTGAGGAAGTTTGCAATCTGGTACAAGGAGTATTATAACCCAGGCTTATAACCTATCGCTGGGGCCAGGCCCGGATGATAGGTCCACCCAAAACCTATCACCCGGGCCTGGCCCCAGTGATAGGTTTTAGGCATTTTGCACGATAGAGTACCCAAGAGACGTAATCCGCGACAACAGGCGGATACTCGCTCCAAAATCCTTGGCAGCTTTAAGGATTTCATTTCGCCGCGACTTCTCATAGAGAGCGAGGTCAGCAGCGCGGTTTAATCCATAATTCGACGAAAGGAAAGCCCTCACCACCTCCTCAGAAACACCCCCGCTCCGACTATCGTAATCCATCACCTTCAGAGCCTTTGACAATGGCGTGTTTACCTGTTCACGCAAGTCCTCCAACGGAAATCTCTGCAAGACCGCCCCAACAGCACAAATCGAAGACACACGCCTCGGATTCCCAGTGAACTCCCGCCAACTGCTCCATTCATACGATTCCACGTTGTCACACAGCCCGCCGGCAATCGGATTCTGGTGGATATACCTGATCAGTATCAGAAAATACCCCGCATCGTTCACCGGCTCGCTCTTGTACCGATCCTGGAAAAGATGCCCGAAATGCCCATACTTGTCATTGTAGTACCTCGCAAAACGCGATGCAACATCCCTCAGAACAGCAGCCAGCCCCTCAGCTTTCTCCTGAATCAGAAGATGGACATGGTTGGGCATCAGGCAGTAAGAATAGATTGTACAACGAGGGGGCAACGGCCGCCTGAGCTGATCGTGAGGCTGAACCACGTCCTTGAGGATAAACACGAACTTACGATAGTCATCATCGTCTTCGAAAATCGTCTGACGATTGATACCGCGGAGCATCACGTGATGGATGCCAGTTGAGCTTTGTTGTCTGAGTTGTCTTGTCATAGTTTCTTAGAATTACTGATAACTGCTGCAAAGTTAATCATTTTCCCCGAAACCACCAAATTTTTCCTCAAAAACCTATCAGTGGGGCCTGGCCCCAGCGATAGATTTTTTCTCAATTCCCGATATAACATTTCCGATTTTCCCATACTTATAAGTAGAAAGTTGAATCAAAAACATCGTAAGTATGACACCCACTATGGCGACTTAAAAAAATAAAAAACATGAAGATTATAGATAACAAGAAAGACTATTACGACTACCTTGCAGGTATTCTTGGAGTTGACGACCTGGTAGTTTACGACCGAAGAGGGTCTGTAGTTCTTGGCTCAGAAAACAATATGCCGTATGAAATGCAATATTTCTTTAGCCATAAGATTCTATCTTTCGATAAACCCTTGGAAGATAGGCGCTACTGGCACTTGAAGAGTATCATTAAGCGACGTGAGACAGAGACTGTGAAGCATTCATATAGTAAGACTTGGAAAGAGGGCGAGATCTATCACTTTGTCCTTGAGGTGGGCTACACCCACTATCGCTTCGAGGTGGAACGCTGGCTCGAAGAGAATCTTTCACCGACTCACGTTCCGATGTCCAGAAGCTAGAATCTGCCGGTTTCGACAAGAAAACAAGTTTTAGAAATATCAAATAAACTATGCAAGATCTCAAAATTCAAAACAAACCGAAAAACCTACGGGCGGGTTGCCATTTCTACAACGAGAAGATGGAGTTCGATGTGTATAATGGTGAGGCACTTAATGATAACGCCATCAGATACCTCATCCCGCTGAACAAGCACATCCTTGAGCCGCTGGGATTCGAGGCGGTATGTGATGATTACACCTCCAAAATGTACTTCCAACGCGACATTGAAGGCTATCGCGTCAGAACCATTCCTTTAGGAGCCAGAATTATCATCATCGACTTAAAGTATCTCCACACGCTGGTGGATGCAAATGGAGAGAGCCTAAATGAGTTGGAGAACTTCTTCCATGCCCTCGGAATCCCTTACGAGAGTATTTTCACCAAAGAAGCGCTCGATAACATCAACGCATTCGGCCAACAATACTATGAGTACTACGAGGAACAGGAAAAGTCCTTCAAACAATTTAATGCAAGATTTGGCAAGATAACAAGTAATAGAAAACGTAAAAAGAAATAAAGCAATATGAGAAAATCATGTTTAAAGCCCGACAAGGAGTTTATCGAAGAGTTGTGCAACAAGTATGGCGATGATGTTCGAAATGCGGTTACGGACGCCATCATTTCAAAAAAAACAAAGTGTAGAACCATCAAAACAACAAATAGAATATGCCCCAAATCTATAAAGAAAATCTAATAGACAAACTCGACGAGATAGGAATGCTGTATTTCGTGATAGGGTCCCTGTTCAGCGCAGAGACCCTGGTGGATGTGGAATCCTGCGAAGCATCCCTGAAAGGCGTTGAGATGCTTAGGGCCGAATTACCAACGTCGAAATACAAAGACGACCCGAAGATTAAGAAGTTTCTCGACGAAGCCCTCACCACCTTTGGATACACCCACATCTCCACTTCCGACATCCGACTGTTTTACCTAATCTGCTAGCAACCACGACCATATCCATCAATTTTAACCGTTCATAAACTAATTTTTAACCAAAATATTTGGCTATTAGCGAAAGTTTATGTACCTTTGCAGCCGTATGGAAGAGATATTAGATATAAAATCAATGCCTACAGTGCAGATTATACAGGCATTAGGCAAGCGGTTCAGGGAGTATCGGATTGCAGCAAGAATGACACAAAAAGAAGTCGCTGAACAATCTGGGGTAAGCCTTCTGACTATCAGACGGTTTGAACAGGGCTATTCATACGACATCAAACTTGGTAATCTGATAGCACTATTGAAGGCTATAGACTTTGCTGATGGCATAGCCGATATTCTCCCTGAATTTCCTGTTTCGCCGTATGCACTGGCTAGGCAAGATGCAAACAAACCCAAAAGAGTAAGGCATGGACAACAACATTAAGGTAACAATATGGGGTAAGGAGGTAGGCCGACTCACATGGGACGCAAGTAGAAAACGTTCTATTTTTGAGTATGCACCGAGTTTTCTCAAAGGAGAACTTGACATCGCTCCTTTGACGGCATCCATTCATGATCGTAGAAGTCGCCTACCCTTTTACGGCGAAGCCAATAATGGCGTGTTTTATGGCCTGCCAGCCTTCATCAGCGACAGCCTTCCCGGAAAATGGGGAGATACTGTGTTCTCTGCCTGGGCCTCTGCGAACAATCTCGACGAAGACCATTTGACAGCTGTCGACAAGCTATCCTTCATCGGCAAACGCGGAATGGGTGCATTAGAATTTGAGCCCTCACAGAAAATCGGTTCAGGCGAAATGAGCCTAGAACTCGACCAACTGTACCGCAAGGCGCAAGAAATTCTCGAAAAGAGAGAAGAAACTGTCATCTTTGGTAAGGACCTCACCCTGGAGACATTATACGAAGTTGGCACATCAGCCGGAGGACAACATACCAAAGCCGTCATTGCGCGCAACAACAAAACTGGCGAGATCCGTTCTGGCCAGATTATGCTATCTCCCGACTATACTTACTATCTGCTGAAATTCGCCGAGAAAGACTACTATCCCCTCACCAAGGTCGAGATGGTGTACTACAAGCTGGCGACAATGGCTGGTATCACCATGATGCCATCCGAACTGATCTCGATTGATGGTGACGAGCATTTCCTTACCCAGCGATATGACCGAAAGGACGGCAAGAAAATTCATACCCAGACGCTTGCCGCCATGAATCCCAATGCCCGGAACTACGAGGATCTGATGATAGCCTTAGACAAGCTCAACATCTCGTACAAGGAGAAAGAGGAAACGTTCAGGCGTACCGTATTCAATATCCTTGCCACCAACGTTGATGCACACATCCGTAACTTCTCCTTCATGATGGAGGAAGGAGGAGCTTGGCACATCACACCGGCATACGACCTGACATTCTCGTGTTTCAATCCAGGAAACAAGTTCGACCCAGCCCATTATCTGAGAATCGGAGGAAAAACCGTTGATATCGGATATGAAGACTTGGTAGAATTCGGACGCAAGTTCAGCATCACCAATCCGAATGAAATCATCCAAAGCACAACCGATTGTGTAGCGAAATTCCGCCCTATCGCCCAGGAGATTGGAGTGGATCGCTATTGGATTGACAAAATCGAAGAGCACTTTGCCGAGATGTCGCCAAGGATGCTCTCGATGCTCAATGGCTATAAGCCCCTCTCTTTCGACTACATCATCCCTGAAAAGGGCATCACCGTCAAGAACCTTCATTGGACGGAAATGGGCAATGGCGCCATGCGTCTGGAAGCCGAGCTGAATGGCACACCCTTCAGAGCCACTTTTGCCAAGAAATCCAAGGAATACCCAGCCATCATAGAAAATGGTGGCATCAAAATGCCATTCGAGAAGCAGAAAGAATATGTTGAGAGATTATTCCTGCCTAGAGTAACCTATTAAAACCTATCACTGGGGCCAGGCCCCGGTGATAGGTGGCGGCAGAAACCTATCAGTGGGGCCTGGCCCGAGTGATAGGTAGAGGATGAGGGTGGCAAGGATGCCTGACAATAGGAAGGGGAAATAGACGCTGCGCCAGAAGTATTTCCAAGGGAAGCCATGTCGTTTGACGGCGAGAACCACAGAGGCGATATGGCTTATGGCCTCAAAGAACGACAGACTGGCCAGTACTGTCCAGTAAGGCAACCCTTGCTGCAATAGTAACCACGCCACGGGGATGTTCATCAGCAATGATACCATCTCAATCATCTGATAGTATTTCGGATCGCCGAGGGAAAGGAAATACACATCCACCAGGGCATGCAGACTGCGAAGATAGTAATAGCCGCCCATGGCAAGCGCAAAGGGAATCACATATTCTGGCACCTGACCAAGCCAAAACTGAACCAATGGGCGCGCCAATGCCAGCAAAGGCAGCGTGACCATCAGATAGCATGCAAACGATGCCTGGGCGTTGCGACAGAGAAGACGATGGAAATCCCGTCTGTCAGAAGAGGCTGCAGCGGCATTCGTCTGTGGCCGGAAAGCTGTGCTGACATTACCTGACAGCATGCTACAGCCCTTCATCATCTGATAAGCTATACTGCGCGCAGCATTCACCACGACGCCTCCCGACAGGTTGAAAAGATAGTTCACACTCTCATGAAGTACGGAATAGCCCGTCCAACCCAGAAAGTTCCATCCGGCAAAGACGCCCATCTCTTTGATCAATGGTCTGTTCGGTCGCCAGGTCATTCTGCATTCAGAGAAATGTCGTCGGCAATAGAGGGCATTCAGGCTTCGTATCAAGAGAGACGCCAAGAACAGCATCAGCGAATAATTGATCAAGTGGTCGAAAGGCCCTGCATCTATCAGAAAGATGATTCCCAAGGTTAGCAGCCGCTCCGCCACTGCCAACACTGAATAGACATCCATCCGCTCATGGGAAAGAAGCAAAGCATCATAGGGAACCGTCAGCATCGATATCACAGCCGTCGCTATGGCTATTTGGAATATCATCTTGGCCACATTCATCTGTTCAACTGTCAGGTTTAGATGAAGCAAGGCATAGAGGCCAACCGTTTCCAGGAAAAACACGAAGATAGCAGCCATCAGCAACTGCACCAAAACGCCTGTACTGAACACCTGCTGAAGCCGGATCTCATCGCCAGTGCCGCGTGTATAGTTCAAAAATCGTTGAATGGCATTAGAGAAGAACACCCGCAACGACATAAACATCAGCACCACACTGCCCACCACGTGATAGACGCCGTAGTCCTCAATTCCCAGTTTCTGTAGCAAAACCCTGGAAGCATAGAGGCTGACAACGAGCACAATGCCGCTTTTGGCGAAAAGCAGTGCCGTGTTTTTAGCGATGCGATTGTTTGCCTGATTCATGGGGGAATTACCTTTATGCCGTTTTTTAGGGCGCAAAAATATGAAAAACTTTCTTAACTACCAAATTTTACCTGAAAAAACCTATCGCTGGGGCCTGGCCCCGGTGATAGGTGGCGGCAGGAACCTATCAGTGGGGCCTGGCCCGAGTGATAGGTGATGGATTAGTCTTTGTCGAGGTCGTCACCGCCGTCGGTGTTGCCGGGGTTGTCGCCGGAGGCGGGGGTGGTGGGCTGCTGGTCTCCGCCGGCAGCGTTATCGCCAGAATTGCCGTTCTGCGAAGAACCACTATTCGAATCCGTTGCGACGTTTGCGACTGAGCTTTCGGGCTTGAGATAGACGGCGCGGGTGTTGACGCCACCGTAGGAGTCGTAGGCCGCCTTCTTCGCCGCATCGCTGCGGTAGTAGGTCAGCATCTCGTTCTCCACGAACAAGCGCTGGCTGCCCACCTTGAGGGCACCACCTTTATCCTGACGACTGTGTACCCACGCACAGCCCGCATTTGCCAGTGGCTCACGCATACCGAGCACATACTGGCCGTCTGTACCCGTCGAGACCGATGTAAATCCGAGCGCGCTCACCTGTGTCAGCAGGGCCGTCTCGTCGTTCTTATCCAGCACCACCTTCCACGAATCCATCGTTGCGCGCGGCACACCGCTGAACGCATCGCGCGTCTGCTTCGCATGGAAAAACGTGATCTGGTCATGCTCCTCCCAGCCCGCGTTGTTCGCTATCACAGCGGCGGCCAACTGTGCCACGGTCGTCTCTGCGCCGATCACCAGTCCGCCCAGCGCGATGTCGCTCATCACCACGCCATTCGCCTTCTTCTCCACTGCGATGCTGGTCAACGAGCCGCGACAGAACTGATAATCCGCCACCACGCACCCGCCGTTCAGGCGCTCCTGTTTCGTGATAAACACGGGGCTCACGCCGTAGTTCGCCTGAATCATCATGTTATACACGCTCACGCCCGAAGGCTTCCCTTCGAATGCCAGCAGCAGTCGGTCGTTATACAGCTGGTGGTTGGCCGCCACATTACTCAGTTGGCAGCGCATAAACATCTGCTTCTCACTGCGTCGCGGCGTACTCGCCTTGCGTGGTGATCTCGCCAGGATCGTCCCATTCACCGTCTGTCGCGTCTGGAAACTGTCATTCAACTTACCTCTGGTCTCACTCAAAAATCCTGATGTCTTTGCCATAATTTAAATCCTCCTCATTTTATAAAGTTAAACAATTTTCAAAATCTTAACGTGTCGATCGTTTCTGGTTCAGCTTATCCTTGACCGGGCACTCAGTCCGATACGGACAATCATACACCGCTTCAATCGCCTCCTTCAGATCCTTCACCTCGCTTCTCAGTTTCTTGACCTCTGTTTCTAACGGGCCAATGATCAACTCCCTGAACTTGTTGACGAACTCGCTGCTCAAGTCCAACTTTTTCATCTGGTTTTCGGTCTTCAGACCTTCCACCTCCTGCTTGTGTTTCTTACCTGCCACGAACCAGCCGCAGCTGCCCAGCAGCGTCATCAAACTCAGTAACACTTCTGTCCAATTTATCATTTCAAATCCTCCTTATGTTTTAACAAAACCTATCACTGGGGCCAGGCCCGAGTGATAGGTGGCGGCAGAAACCTATCAGTGGGGCCTGGCCCCAGTGATAGATTCTCGGTTAACACCTTGGCGCTTATAGCTGACGTGCAAAAACGTCGGATAAACGATCAACTGGTCAAAATTGCCCAGCTGTTCGATGATTTCAGCCAGCCTTTTGTTGTCTGCACATGTGATGTCGGCGGCTTCGCCTTTCAGATGCTGTGAGTTTTTCACGCCGCCCACGGCTTTGTTGTGCGCCAGACACCTATAGCCGCTATTCACGGTGATCGGCATTCCCAGGCGTTCTCGTGCCGGGTCCAAGACATGCTCCACCAACGCCTGCAGATTCTGCTCCGCCGACGGTGGGAGTTGCCCGCAGCACTTGCAGGCAAACTCCTTCATTTCAAAATACCTCATGATTCCTCCTTTCATATAAAAACCTATCGCTGGGGCCTGGCCCCGGTGATAGGGGGCGGGAGAAACCTATCAGCGGGGCCTGGCCCCAGTGATAGGTCATCAGTTTATTCAGGTGTGCATTGATTGTGATGCCCCAAACTTTTTCAAATCTTTCAGTTGTTACACGCTCAGCGCGTAGCCCGTCAATTGAGTCTATGAGGCTTGCTTCCAGCTCTTTTACCTGCTTCACTGTGAGCTTCATCCGCTTCGAGATGCTCCGATAATCCGGCAGCTCGAACGCCAGTTCCACGTATGTGACCATTCGGGGATCACCACTCTTTCGGGCTGCTGCCCTCGCGATTCTCATCCCCTTGTCACGCTCACTCTCATAGCGTTCGAGCTCTGCCATCTTCTCCAACTCGGCTTCTATCTGCCAGTTGCCCAGACGCACCTCAGGGCCCACCTCCTCGGGCGCATTTGCATCATCAAATCCGTCCTCGTCAACCTCACCGCGCACCAGTTCTCCGGTTGATTTCAACAACGGTTCACCGTTTAACCGGTAGTCACGTAACGTATGCGCCATATCACTTCTCATCACATTGATCATCAGTGTACTGAGCTTCGTACCCTCCTTCCAGTGCCACTTGTTGTTCGGATCCTTCAGCGCCAAATATGCCCGCTTCGGGAAATACTCGATGGCCGACTCGCCCAGATTGGCTTCCGAGAAGGCACCGAACTCCTTGCAGTTCTCCAACTCATCCGTCAGCCAAAAAGAGGCGATCTTAAACGCCTGGCGCCACTCCTCTGGTGTGGCTTTACTCAGCGGTTTGTAACTCTGTTTAAATTTTTTCTTTCGCATAAGTTTTATTTATTAGTTATTATTTTCGATGTCCCTTCACTGAATGTTATCCAATCCAGCGCCCCTCCTGAATCTCAAGCACTTACACATTTTTTCAGTAACGGGAGTCGGAAAAAGGGCACACCCTTTTGATCCTTTTCGACAAAGAACGTAAGCAGTGAGAGGAGAGTGAAGTTAGCTTCAACTTTCCAGAATCGCGTCGCTCTTCGACGTCAGTCAAAGGAGTTTTTTAAGAAATAAAAAAAAGAATATTTGTGTTTTTCAGAATAGAGCAACCTTTTGCTGCTTTTTCAATAGAAATAGCAGACTCTCTTGCTCTAATAATTTCTGCAACTCAGCATAATTTATCTCCCTGGTCTCCCCATAATACCGATAATAAATAGCGCCCTCTCTCAGTATCGGATGATGCGGTCTCACACACATCACTGGCTTCTTCTCAGCCTCCTCCACGCTCAAAACCCCGAAACGCTTCCCCTCATGCGTCACAACACCCATCTTCCATTTCAACGCTGGCGTAAAGTACTTCAGCATCAGTTCCTCGATATACGCCGGATCAAGCATCTCGAATTTCGTGTTCGTCATTCCCACTGGCACGTTGGGCGAATTCTTCACGCCAAACACAATACGTCCGCCCGTGTTATTCGCCATCCCCACCAGCGTCTTGATATACTTCAGCACATCATCTCCCCGGTGGAAATTCTCCTTATACTCCAGTTCAGTACTCTCCGGCTCTCTCAGATAGCCCAGCTCGTCAGTCTCAAAATCAAACATCATATTTCAGTTTTAAGTCCTTCGTCAACAACAGATACACGAACAGAAAGTCTTTATACGTCCACGCCTCCTTCGGCTCGACGCCGTTCTGCTCCAGGATACTCACCAGTCCCTCCTCGGGCATGTCGAACGCTTCCGCTATCTCCGCCGTGCGCCATGTAAATCCCGACTTCTGCAGGAATCGGTCAAACTGTGCTTTCGCCGCAATATCCCCGTTGGCCGCCTCAAATCCATGGTAGCACGAGCCCCCGTACTTCGGTTGGAATTCGCCCATGGGCACAGCTTCTATTTTCAACCGTCCGTCTTCTCCCTTCACGATGCGCGTCTCAAACCTGATCGGTACGTCAAAATTGTACATCAGCAGTTTGTAGGTCGTGTTACAGAACTGCGCCACCAACTGCAGTGTCGTGTCGTGCATCAGCACATGCTGCGTAAATCCCTGCATACACATCAGATAGTCATCGACCTCTTCATCCCGCTGATACGAGAAGCCCTCTATCCCATGCGCCATCAGTTCCTGCACGGCCTCCTCCCACGAGTTGTACACCAGCCTGTACGTATCACTCAGTCGATAGGGAAACACGTCGCCACCCAGAAAAACATCAAAAGTGCGAAGACAGTAGTCCTCGAAGTCCTCACAAGAGGACAATAAAACTTCGTTCTCTTTTATCATATTATTTATAATTTATTATAATAGAATCTAATTTTATTTGTTTTTTCTTGCATATTTCTGGATTATTACTTATCTTTGCACTCGAATAGCTCCGAATTTCGGCTGCAAAATTACATATAATTGTAATATTTACCAAGAAAAGTAGAAAGAATATTCCATATAGTAGTAAAATTTTAGCAAATTTTAATCATTATGATCACAGAAAACGACCAGAAACCTATGCAGGGCGTATCAGAACGCTTCGTCCAGGCTGCAGAAGAACTCCGGCTTACGGGCCGCCAACTCTTCCGCGATGGCATTGTAGCCAACGACCAGGTGCTCTCCAAGATAAAGAAGGGCTGGCAGAAGCCCACCAAGAAGGCCATCGAGGCTTTCTGCGAGAAATATGCCGTCAGTGCTGCCTGGATGTACACCGGCGAAGGCTGTCCCTACCTTGGACGGCGAACAGCATTCGAGCCCATCATGGAACTGCCAGACACCCGCCCACTCTACCGCTCCGACTTCACCCTCTGCCTCGATGCCAACGGTCTCCCTGTCTCTGGCGACGGTGACTGCCTGGTCTGTTTCCCCTGTGCCGGTGACATCGATTTCTGGTGTATCAACAAGCAAAGCGCCCTCGCCCCCCTCATCCAGCCCGGCGACCTCATCGCCCTCAAGCGCCTCACCTCCTGGCGTGAATACATCCCCGGCGACGCCACCTGCGTCGTCATCACCCCCGAGCATAAGCTCCTGCGCAAAGTTTCCGTCACGCAAAGTGATGATCAAAGCATTGCTTTTATTCAGATGGTCGATGGGAATCCAGTAGAATCAAAGATTCCTAAGAATTTAATATTTAATATTTATAAGGTTGTGGGGGTCTATAGGCAGCAATAGGCAAAAAAAAAAGGCCGATGCTTTAGTTTGCATCGGCCTTTGAGATGAGACCTATCACTGGGGCCTGGCCCCGGTGATAGGTAATGTTTAGAATTTCACTAATTGCAGCCTTTCAATCAATCCGCTGAATTTCTCTTGTATCAAGTCCTTTTGTTTGGTACTTGCCTTTGCAAGCCCACTCTTGTACTTTCTCATGAGAGACGGATTAATTCCAAGACTCTTTGCCAACTCTGAAGCATTGATAAATGGAAA